>ERZ857629.3683-NODE-3683-length-12635-cov-4.019078_pt1 | contig 12635 bp, 11 predicted proteins | sample MGYA00519700_ERZ857629 | MGnify/ENA primary metagenome ERZ857629 (study PRJEB31778, sample SAMEA3449351) | human gut metagenome | biome: human gut; feature: human-associated habitat; material: faeces | place: United Kingdom | collected 2010/2012 ... | reverse complement strand
TATATATATCTATATATTTATTAAAATTATATCTTTTATCAAATAAAATTGATTTTTTATGCAATTCTTCTCTATCAATACTTAGCATCTTCAATTTAATAATTATATTTAAAACCCTCTCAATATGACCTTTTTTTACAGAAAACCCACACTTTTCATTAATACTTTCTCCACTTCCTCCTGTTTCAAAAGTAATAACAGGTGTCCCACAAGCTATTGCTTCTAAATTAGTTGTTGGAAAGTTGTCCTCTAATGTAGGATTAACAAAGACATCAGCAGTTGAATATATTTCAACTAATTGTTTTACATTATTTGTTTTCGTTATTCCAATTACATTTTGAGGTAATTTTTCTTTTTGCTTTTCAGTAACTCCTACAATAATTACTTTATATCTATCATCTAATCTTTTAGATAATTCAACTAAATAATTCAATCCTTTTCGTCTATCCCAAATGTTAGCCACTCCAAGAATTATGAACTTACCTTCTATATTATATCTTTCTCTAAACTTGCTTTCCGTTGGCTTAAATATATCTAAATCTATTCCATTATTAATAACTTCTATTTTATAATTAGATAAAAATGATTTTCTAACTAATCCAGCTAACCATTTTGAAGGTGTTACTATGGTAAGATCTTTTACTCCTAAGAATATCTCCTTCTTTTTATTAAAGTTCCAGTTTGAATTATCTAATAATAAGCTTTGTGGATATTCTTTACTCTGAGGACATTCTTTACACTGATTCTTCCATTTATCACAACCAACATAATCAAAATATGAACAGTGTCCAGTAAAAGGCCAACAGTCATGTAATGTCCAAATTACTTTCTTATTTGCTCTTTTTAAATATTCAAATAATATCCTAATATTTATATAATAACCATGTATATTATGTAAATGAATTACATCTGGATTATATTCTTCAATTTCCTTAATAAATTTATTTGTAGCTCTAATTGAAGCAAATCCATGCTTATCAAATATTCTAGTTTTTACTACATGCATATAATTATCTAAATCACTACCAATTTTAATAGTTTTTATTCCTTCTGGTGCTGTTCCTCTACCATAAGCTATAATCGAATCATGTCCTTTTTCTTCTAATACCTTATATAAATCAGTGGCAATTCTTCCCGTACTTCCTACTCCACAAACTGAATTTATTTGTAAAACCTTCATACTATTTTCTCCATATAAATCTATTAATTATATCAGTATAACCCTGAATTATATTAATAACTTTATTAGAAACATTTATATCAGTATAATCATGAACCTTTACAAGTTCAGCTCCATTTTGCTTTTGATTAGTTATTACTTCAATTGCCTGTGTTATACTGTCAAAGGTTATTCCACCTAGTATAACAGATCCTTTATCTATAGCTTCTGGCCTTTCTGTACTTGTTCTTATAGATACTGCTGCAAAGCCCATTATATTTGATTCCTCTGCTAAGGAACCTGAATCTGATAAAACACAAAAAGCTTCTTTTTGTAGTTTATTATAATCATAGAATCCAAAAGGTTTTAATTGCTTAATATTCTTATGAAATTTAATCTTCTTTTCTTCTATCCTATTCCAACTTCTTGGATGAGTGGAATATATAACCGGCATATTATACTTTTCAGCAATTGCATTTAAGGCATCTGTTAAGCTCTTAAAATTTTCATCATTATCAATATTTTCTTCTCTATGTGCACTTACTAATATAAACTTTCCTTTTTCAAGCTCTAATCTATCAAGAACATCTGACTTATCAATCTTAGTCATATACTTAGAAAATACTTCTGGAAGTGGTGATCCTGTTACGAATGTATATTCTTTTCTCATTCCTTCTGAAAGTAAATATCTTCTTGCATGTTCTGTATATGCTAAATTAACATCTGAAGTAACATCAACTATTTTCCTATTAATTTCTTCTGGAACATTTTGGTCAAAGCATCTATTTCCTGCTTCCATATGGAATACTGGTATTTTTAATCTTTTAGCTGCAATAGCACTTAAACAAGAATTTGTATCTCCTAATATAAGTAAAGCTTCTGGCTTTTCCTTAACTAATATCTTATAGCTTTCTGCTATGATATTACCCATTGTTTCACCAAGATCATTTCCTACAACCCCCAAAAAATGATCTGGTTTTCTTAATTCTAATTCCTCAAAAAACACATCATTTAAGGTATAGTCCCAATTTTGCCCTGTATGAACTAAGATATGATCAAAGTATTTATCGCATTTTTTTAAAACTTCTGCTAATCTTATTATCTCAGGTCTTGTCCCAACTATAGACATTACTTTTAACTTCTTCATATATTAAACCTCCAAGAAATAAGTATCTGGTTTTTCTTTATCAAATATTTCATTAACCCACATTATAGTAACCATGTCAGTTGTTCCAATATTTATTATGTTATGTGTATATCCTACTGGAATATCTATTACCTCAAGTTTTTCGCCACTAACCTTATACTCTATAATCTCATCAGAATCAATTTTTCTAAATTGTATAAGTCCTTCACCACTTACTACTAAAAACTTTTCATTTTTAGTATGGTGCCAATGATTACCTTTAGTTATTCCTGGCTTAGATATATTAACTGAAACCTGTCCTCTATCAGAAGATTTCAAAAATTCTGTAAAGGAACCTCTGTTATCAACATTCATTTTTAGAGGATAACTAAATTTATCTTCTGGTAAATAACTTAAATAAGTGCTATAAAGCTTTTTAGTAAATTCATCTTCCATATTAGGAACCATTAAATTTTTTCTACTTTCAACGAAACTATTTAAAAGTTGTACTATTTTACCTAAAGTAGCTTTATGTTCTATATCTACTTTTACATATCCACTTAATGAATTTTTATCTTCCATTGATGAAATCAAACATCTAACAACATCATCAATATAAACTAAAGTTAATTCTATATTAGGATCAGAAACCCAAATTTCTTCACCTTTAGCAATATTATTGCAGAATGTAGCTACCGCTGAATTGTAATTAGGTCTACACCATTTTCCAAAAACGTTTGGTAATCTATATATAAATACTTTAGCCTTTGATGAAGCCCCATACATTAGTAATGTTTCTTCTGATAGCTTTTTACTTTTTCCATAAGCATTATCTAATTCTGCTTGTATAGAAGAAGTTATTACTATAGGTGTTTTTTTATTATTCTCTTTTAAAAACATTACTATTTCTTCTGTTAAACCTGAGTTTCCCTGAAAAAATTCTTTTTCATCCTTAGGCCTATTAACTCCTGCTAAGTGAAAAATAAACTCTGCTTCTAATAAAGCATTTTCTAATTCTTCTTTACTATTCTCTTTATCTATTGCTATAATTTCATATTTTTTTAACTCTTTTAATGTAGCTATAAGGTTTTTGCCAATAAAACCATTAGCTCCTGTAACTAAAATTTTCATAGCTCTCTCCTATTAAACGCTTTTAGATAAAACATCTATTTCTTTTTCTTTTAAAACTCTAAAATCCTTTAATTCCTTTTGAATATATGGAAGCTTTAATAACATTTCTTTAACTTCTTCAATATTTATTCTATTTGTATTATCTGAGTTGTATTCTTCTTGACTTCTTCTAGATCCACTACCTTCTGTAAAATATTTAGCATAATTCAAATCTCTATTATCTGATGGTATTCTAAAATAATTCCCATGATCCTCAGCCTTAACGAATTCTTCTTTCGTTAATAAAGTTTCATAAGCTTTTTCTCCATGTCTAGCACCTATTATTTTTATACCAACATTTGAATCAAATAATTCTTTTAAAGCCGTTGCTAATTCTAATATTGTACAAGCTGGTGCTTTTTGAACAAATATATCTCCTTGTTGTCCACATTCAAATGCATATAAAACTAAATCAACAGATTCCTCAAGAGACATCATATATCTAGTCATATTAGGATCTGTTACTGTTAAATCTTTTCCTTGGCTCATTAACTCAATAAATAGTGGAATAACTGAACCTCTAGAAGCCATTACATTACCATATCTAGTTCCACAAAATACTGTTTCTCCTTCTTCTGCTGCTCTTGCTCTAGCTATCATTGTTTTTTCTGCCATAGCTTTAGATATGCCCATAGCATTTACTGGATATACTGCTTTATCAGTACTTAATAATATGCATTTCTTAACATTATTAAGTAAGCAAGATTTAAATACATTATCTGAGCCCTCTATATTTGTTTGTACAGCTTGCATTGGATAAAACTCACAAGATGGTACTTGCTTTAAGGCTGCTGCATGAAAAACATAATCTACGCCTTTCATTGCATAATTAAGGCTATCTAAATCCCTAACATCACCTATGTAATACTTAACTTTATCACTTTTTATAACTCTTCTCATATCATCTTGTTTTTTTTCATCTCTAGAAAATATTCTTATTTCTTTAATATCTGTATCTATAAATCTATTTAATACTGCATTACCAAAGGATCCTGTCCCACCTGTTATTAATAAAACTTTATCCTTAAACATAACTAAGTTCCTCCTAATCAATATTTTTACTTTTTTTAATAGCATTCATTATTACATCAGCAGACTTCTCAGCAGTATAATTTTTTATTAAGTAATTTCTTGAATTAATACCCATATCTCTAATTTTTGATTTATCTTTTAATAAATTATCTACTATTTCATTAAAAGCTTTCAAATCAGTACTTTCACACCAATACCCAAATTCTCCATTTACTATAACTTCGCCAATATCCGTATTAATATCTGTTGCAGCTACTACTGGTAATCCATAATCCATATACCCTAATAATCTAGAAGGGAAATTAGGAATAGTAAATCTTTTATCTAAAAGGATTAATCCTACATCAGATAATTTTACATAGTTATCATACTGTGATTTAGGTAAAAGCGAATATAGTCTAGTATTGATATACTCTTCTTTAACAATAAAGTCTTCCAGTTTTTTATATTCAGTTCCACTACCTACAATTAGGAAAAATACATCCTCTCTATTTTTATATTCTCTTATTATATCTATCAAGAAATCAATTCCCTGTGGCTTTCCTAAGTTACCACCATATATAAAAATAATTGAATCTTTAGGTATTTTTAATTCTTCTCTTAATTTTATCTTTTCTTCTTGTGATAAATAATTTAAATTACTCGGTTTAATACTATTTGGACATACTTCTACAATATTCTCATCTATATATCTATTATGTTCTAGTAAATATTGTTTGTTCTTATGAGACATGCATCCTATATAATCTGATATACAATAAAGCTTTCTCTCTTTTTTAGAAAATATTTTATGTAAAATACTATCTTTTTTTATCATTCCTATATCTACTGCATTTTGTGGAAATATATCTTTTAACAAAAGATATGATTTTGCATTATCTCTTTTCTTTATCATTTTTATAATTTTTTCGAAAGTTATAGGTGGTGTTGAATATAATATTAAATCAAATTTGACATTAGTAAAATATTTGTTAATAGCGTGCATAAATTGATATTCAATTAATAATGTTGAGATTCCCTTTTCCAGAATATTTGTTTTTTGAATATTTCCTGTTTTTACTCTCAATATATTAATATCACGTTGTTTTTCTATAAAAGTTTTTCTTTTATTTCTTCTTTCTAAAGAAGTTACTACATAAACAGTATTTTCTTTATCTTTTAACTCTGTCATTAAATCAATGTATATATTGCTGGCATTCTCACCTTCTGGATAACTTAAAGTTAAAAATAATATATTCAATATTTCACCTCCAAGTTGTTTATTTAATTACCTTTGCAGGTACTCCAACTGCAGTACTATTCTTTTCTATATCTTTTATTACAACAGATCCTGCTCCAACTATACTATTGCTTCCTATACTTTTACCTTGTATTATCTGACTACCTGTTCCTATCTCAACACATTCTCCAATATCACAGTTTCCTGAAATATTTACTCCTGGATAAATAGTTGTATAATTATCTATAGTAATATCATGTCCGATTGTGCATCCTGGATTTATCGTAATGTGATTTTTCAACTTTGTATTTACAGTTATACTACTATTTATACATATAATACATCCTTCGCCTATTTCATTATACTTTCTAGACATAATAACAGAAGGATGTATTAAAGTTGCAGGTTTAATATTGTATTTTCTACATCTTTTCTCTATTATTTCTTTTTTAATCTTAGAATTAGCTATTGCACAAACATAATGAATATCCTTTTTATTTTCTAAATATTCAAAGCCTCCTAAAACAGGATAACCATTTAAATATTTTCCAATTTTATCTTTATCATCATCAATATATCCAAGTAAATTCCACTTCATATTAATTTCATTTATTTCATCTATTAGCCATGCAACTTCTCGCCCAAGTCCACCTGCCCCAATAATAATCAAATCTTTCATACTATTTACCTTTATCCTTTTATATAAATTAATTAACACATAATTTTTCATTAAACCTAATTTATATATTATATTTTAGTTTTAATATTTTTAATTCATTCCGTTAAAATACTCTGTAGTTGCTTGTCCTTCCTTATTTATATCTTCTCTTTTTATTACCTTGTATATAGTTAAAAATATAATTTTTAAATCAAGTTTAAAACTTCTATTTTTTACATACCATAAATCTAAATCAAACTTTTCATTCCAACTTAAATTATTTCTTCCATTAATTTGAGCCCATCCAGTTAATCCTGGTAAAGTATTATGTCTTTTAATTTGTTCATCATTATATAGTGGTAAATATTGAACTAATAATGGTCTTGGTCCTACTATACTCATATCGCCTTTTAATATATTAATTAACTCAGGCAATTCATCTATACTTAGGCTTCTCATAGTTTTTCCAAAAGAAGTCATTCTCTCTTCATCTGCTAATAAATTACCATTTTTATCTCTAATGTCTCTCATTGTTCTAAATTTAATTATTTTAAATACCTTATTATCTTTACCTACTCTTTCTTGAAGGAAAAAAATGGGACTTCCAAGTTTAATCCTTATTAATATTGCTATTATAATTAGAATTGGAAATAATAATATTAAAGCAATTAATGCACATATAAAATCAAAACTCCTTTTTAAAAACATTCTAATACTCCTTATGTAGCTTTTATAAATAAATTTCTTATAATTGCAATTATTTTATTCATATCATCCATACTATTTTTAGTATCACTTGGTAAGCATAAACCCCTCTTAAATATATCTTTAGCTACTGAATCAAACTCATAATGTGAATAAAATTTAAACTTCTCATAATAAGGTTGTATGTGCATAGGCTTCCATATGTATCTTGCCTCAATTTTTTGGCTTTCTAAAGCTAAAATAATATCTATTGGTTTTATTTTACTATTTTCTTTTATTGTAATACAGCTTAACCAATAATTTGGATTCCCATATTCACAAATTGGCATCATTTCAATATCATCTATATCCTTGAAAGCCTCCTTATATGTTTCGTATATTTTTTTCTTTTTTTCAATTCTTTCATTTAGTACCCTTAATTGCCCTCTTCCAATTCCAGCTACAATATTAGACATCCTATAGTTGTAACCTAATTCTAAATGCTCATAATATCTTTCATTTTCTCTTGCTTGTGTTGCCCAAAATCTAGCTTTCTTTATTTTTTCCTCACTGTTTGATACTAACATTCCTCCACCAGAGGTTGTAATTATTTTATTTCCATTAAATGAATAAATCCCAAATTCACCAATGCTACCAGTTTGTACTCCTTTATAAGTTGCACCCAAAGATTCAGCAGCATCTTCTATAATTGGAGTTTCATATCTATTACATATTTCTTTTATTCTATCCATGTCAGAACTTTGTCCATACAAATGAACTACTATAACTGCCTTAGGCATTTTATTATTTTTACTAGCATCAATAAAAGCTTTTTCTAAAGCTATTGGAGACATATTCCAACTTTCTGGTTCTGAATCTATAAATACTGGTATTCCTTTTTCATACATTATAGGATTACAGCTAGCTGCAAATGTTAAACTTGAGCAAAAAACAACATCTCCTTCCTTTATTCCTATACATTTTAATGCTAAATGTATAGCTGATGTTCCTGAAACTAATGCTGCAGAAGACTTTACTCCTACATAATCTGCAATTTCTCTTTCAAAAGCATTCACATTTTCTCCTAAAGGTGCTATCCAATTGCTTTCAAATGCTTCTTTTATAAATTTTATTTCTAAACCACTCATATGTGGTGATGATAAATATAACTTTGACACCTTTATCCACCCCTTATTTAGTTATTGCTATTTCTTCTATAATTTCATTTTTTCTCTTTTTTTATATGTCGGTACTATTTCTTTAATTTTATAAATTAACCCATCAATATCATCTTTCTTTATAATTTCATTAAGTTTATCAAGATTTTTCTTAAGAATATCTATATCCGTAAAAGTTGGTTTACCTATAAATATCTTCTTATGACTAGTATTAGTAAGTCCCTCTTCACTCATTAACAACTCTTCGTAAAGTTTTTCCCCTGGTCTAAGGCCTGTAACCTTTATTTTTATGTCTTTATTTGGTTCATAACCTGAGAGTCTTATTAAATCATAAGCTAAATCATATATTTTAACTGGTTCTCCCATATCTAGTACAAATATTTCTCCGCCTTTTGCAAAAGCTCCAGCTTGTAATACAAGTTGAGTGGCTTCAGGTATAGTCATAAAATATCTAATTATATTTTTATGTGTTACTGTAACTGGCCCCCCCTGTGCTATTTGCTTTTTAAATAGTGGAATTACTGAACCATTACTTCCAAGTACATTTCCAAATCTAACTGCTACAAATTTAGTGTGGCTAACCTTATCATAAGATTGTATTATCATTTCACATATTCTCTTAGTTGCTCCCATAACATTTGTAGGATTAACTGCTTTATCTGTGGAAATTAATACAAACCTTTCAGAGTTATATTTATCTGCACATTCAACAACATTTAATGTACCAAAAACATTATTCTTTATAGCTTCCATTGGGCTATCTTCCATAAGTGGAACATGTTTATGAGCTGCTGCATGAAAAACTATATCTGGTTTATATTTATCAAAGACTTGTTCTAATCTTTTTTTATCTCTAACTGAACCTATTAATACTAGTAAATTTAATTTGGGGTATTTATATCTAAGCTCATTTTGTATATCATAAGCATTATTTTCATATATATCGAAAATTATTAATCTATTTGGATTAAATTTTGATATTTGTCTGCAAAGCTCTGATCCAATTGAGCCACCTCCACCTGTTACTAGTACTGTTTTGTTTTTTATATAATTAGAAATACCTTGCATTTCTAACTCTATAGGTTTTCTTCCTAGTAAATCTTCAATTTCAACATCTTTGATTTGATTTAAAGATACCTTTCCATCTATTACTGAATATATACTTGGCATCATTTGAATCTTACACTCTGTCTTCTTACATTTATCAAGAATTTCTTTCTTATCTTCTTCATTCATAGATGGTGCTGCAATTATAATAGTTTCAATTTCTTTTTCTTTACAGACTTTAATTATGTCTTTTCTTGTGCCCTCTATTTTTATTCCTAAAATACTTTTTCCAACCTTATACTCATTATCGTCTATTAATGCAATTGGATTGTATTTACTATTTTTATTATTTTTCATTTCTTTAATTACTAGTATTGCTGCTTCTCCAGCACCTATAATTAATGTTCTTTTTAAATTGCTTACATTAGTTTTCACATCTAAAATATTAGTAAATCTACTATATATCCTAAAGGAAACTCTAAATCCAACTATAAATAAGATAACTAATATTCCAGATAATATTGCTACTGCATATGAAAAATCTATCTTAAATACAACTGTTAAAATTGTTGATATTACATTCCCAGTAATGCAGGCTCCTATAACTAAAAGAAATTCATCTATACTTGCATAGTTCCATATACTTTCATACAACTTAAAGAAATAAAAACTTATTAAATAAATAGCTATAAAAACTATAGCAATTTTTTCATAATCTTTTACTAATTGAAGAAATATTCCATATTCATATCTAAAATAAATTGCTAAAACATATGCTATATTTATAAGTATTGCATCTACAAGAATCAATATAAAGCTTCTGTATTTTCCTAACTCCTTCATTTATTCACCTACTTTACTTTAACCCCTTATTTTTTAAAAATATCTAATAATCCCTTTTTTTCTTTTATTGTGTTACCAATAAATTTAATTTCATCATTATTTAAAAGTTTTTCCCCTGACTCTTTTAAATAATTAAAGTAGTTATTATCAATAGCTTTTAATGCTTCAACACCCAACTTCATATTCGGATTTCTTCTTTTGTCTCTATGAGCATCTGATCCAAAAAAGCTGTATATTTTATTTTTCAAGAAAATTTTTGCTGTTTTCTTAACTTCCTTGCCAAAATCTCCAGTTAAACTTCCAATATTAAGTTGAAATAAAAAACCTTCTTTAATAAATTCATTTATTAAAGAAGGTGATTTTATAAACTTAATATATCTTTCTGGATGTGCAATAATAGGCACAATTCCTTTTAACTGTAGTTCATATAAAATCTCTATCACTTCTTCAACTGAAAAGTTTCTCATATTAAACTCAATTAACATATATCTTGATTCATTTATTGTTCCAATTATTTTATTTTCAAAATTTTCTAATATTTTTCTATTAAAATAAACTTCTTGACCACAATAAATTTCAATATCTATCTCATTATACTTAGCCAAAAGACTTATTTCTTTTGCTTTTTCTTTAACCTTAATTATTGGCACTTCATAATATCCTAACAAGTAATGAGGAGTAAGTACTAATTTTTTAGTACCACCCTCCTTTGCCTGTTTTAGCATATTTATAGTCATCTCTTTTGATTCTGAACCATCATCAATTCCCCAAATTAAATGAGAATGAATATCTACCACAAAACCACCTCATTTTATTATTTAATCAATCTTTAATTTGCACATTTTTTACCCTAATTTATACTAAATCAACTTTTTGATACTGTGCCTTATACATTTATATAAATTCAAACTTTGGAGGAATTCACTCCTTACCTCTTCACTATTACTTCTTACCTATTACTTCCCACCATAATAGTAGTAATATTTACTTCTACTTACGTCAATTCCATTTAAAACTGTTCCTATAATATTTGCATTCACCTTTTTTAAAAGATTGATTGCATTATGAACTGAATCCTTTTTTGTTCTTTCAGATCTCACTACTAATATAGTTCCATCTGCCTTTGTTGATAAAATTTGTGAATCTGTAACAGCTTGTACTGGTGGAGTATCTAAGATTATATAATCAAAGCTACCCTTTAATTCTTCCAGTAGGTTTTCCATTACTTTTGATGAAAGCATTTCAGATGGATTTGGTGGTATTTTACCTGAGGTTAATAAAACTAAATTATTATTATATCTATGAATAGCAGCTGATAACTCTTCTTTACCTATAATTACATCTGATAAACCAACTAAATTTGAAACTTTAAACTTTTTATGTAAACTTGGTTTTCTTAAATCGCAGTCTATTAATATAACTTTCTTATCTCCTTGAGCCATACAAAGAGCTAAATTTCCTGCTGTAGTTGATTTTCCTTCTCCTGGCTCTGAACTTGTTATAACTATTACCTTATATTCTTTATCAAAAGATGAATATTGTATATTTGTTCTTAACGTTCTATAGCTTTCTGCTGCTATAGACTTAGGTTCCTTTTCAACTATAAACATAACTTCCTCCTAAGACTCCTTTACTGTAGGTATTGATCCAATTACAGGAATTTCGAATTCTCTTTCTAATTGTTCCTTATTTTTGAAAGTATTATCTAAGAATTCTAATAAAAAGGCTAATCCCACTCCAACCATTAAACCAAGTAAAAATGCTATTGCAATATTCATCTTTTTATTTGGACTAACTGGTTTTTCTGGTACTTCTACAGCTTCTATAATTTGTATATTTCCATTTGGAACTAACTCCTTAGAAGTTTTTATAAATTCATCAGAAATCCCTTCAATAACTACCTTAGCTTCCTGAGGACTATTACTCTTATATTTAACTTCTAAAATTTGAGTATCAGCTACAGTAACTACTGTAAGATTTCTTAATACATCTTCTACTTTTAATTTTAGTCCAACTTCTTTTAAAGCTTTAGAAATTAAATCCTTAGTTTTTATAGTTTCAGAATATGTCTTCATTAACTGTTGATACATAATTACGTCACCTTGGTTATAAGCTTTATTTTCACCTTCTTCCTTCCCTATAAAAACCTTAGTATTTGCTTCATACTTAGGCTTAATTACAAAAAAGCTTAATGTAGCTGAAACCATGGTTGCAATTAATGTAATACATACTATCATTAGCCATCTTTTTTTTAGAGCTTCAAATAGCTCCTCTAAGCTTATCATTTGATCTTCCAAATTACTTCCTCCTAACAAAACATAAAAAATATTTTTATTAATTTATATAAGCTAAGAATTTATTGATAAAAAGTTCTTTTATTTATTTATACTTTTTATTTTCCCTGTATCACCGTTAAACACTCCCATGCCTTTTTCTACTGCTATACCATATCTGTTATTGACTTCCCATTCAAGCTGATAGTCATTTTTTATCTGCATGACCTTATCGCCTTCCCTGAA
>ERZ857629.3681-NODE-3681-length-12643-cov-3.244042_pt1 | contig 12643 bp, 12 predicted proteins | sample MGYA00519700_ERZ857629 | MGnify/ENA primary metagenome ERZ857629 (study PRJEB31778, sample SAMEA3449351) | human gut metagenome | biome: human gut; feature: human-associated habitat; material: faeces | place: United Kingdom | collected 2010/2012 ... | reverse complement strand
GCAGTGATGCACTCTTCCGGAACCTCTGATGAAAAGATAACGGTATTGTGTGCCAAATCCGGGAACTCTATTTGTATGGATATTGCGAATACTGGTGATGAGATACCTAAAGAGTTGTCAGACAATATCTTTGTGCCTTTCTTTACCACAAAAGAGACTGGTTCGGGCATAGGTCTTAGTATCTCTCGGCAGATTATGTTCCGCCACAGTGGCAGCCTCAGCCTAATATCCAACAAGCCGGGGAATGTTTGCTTTAGGGTGCAATTGCCGGCTGTGTAGGATATATTATTGATTGTGTGGAAGCAAATTATAGTTAACTTTGCGGTTGTTAAAATCAAGACAAACTAGAAACTGTTTTAATAATTAAGCAGCTTCTTAGCCACTTTAAATTATGGAAGCTATTCTTTTTTGCGGCCTTTCGGTAGGCGCCTGGATTACCATAGCGGTGATTCTTATTATGTTTGGTGTGATGATCTTTACCAAACTTCCTGCAGATCTTGTATTTATGGGAGGAATGACGGCATTGTTCGTTAGTGGTGTGCTCTCTGCCAAGGAGGCGCTTGCAGGGTTTAGTTCAACCTCGGTTGTTACCATTGGAGTTCTCTTTGTGGTTATTGCCGGATTGGTGCATACAGGGTTTATTCAATGGATTGTAAAATATGTGCTTGGCGTACCGGGGTCATACCCAAAAGCAGTAGTGAGGCTTATGCTTCCTGTTGCGGCCCTAAGTTCGTTTCTTAGCAATACTACGGTGGTGGCTCTCTTTCTTAATGTTGTTAAGGTATGGGCCAAGAAGTTGAAAATCGCCCCGTCAAAGCTGCTGATACCGTTAAGCTATGCATCTGGAATGGGAGGTGTCTGTACACTTATCGGTACTCCGCCAAACCTTATAGTATCTGGGTTTTACATGTCGGACACAGGAACGCATCTTAATATCTTCACCACAACTCTGCCGGGCCTTTTCTGCTTGGTGGTTGGAGTGCTGTCGGTTTTGGCTTTAAGACGATTGCTTCCTAACAGAAAATCTCCGGAGGATTCTTTTGAGGCAACTTCGGAATATACGGTGGAATTGCTTGTGCCTACCGAATGCGAGTCTGTTGGAAAGACAGTTGAGGAGGCCGGCCTTAAGAATGTGAACGGTGGCCATCTTATTGAGATAGTGAGGTTTGACAGGGAGATAATCTCACCTGTGCCTGCGGATGAGTATGTTCTTGGAGGTGACAGGCTTGTATATTCTGGGCAGATAGATGAGATACTTAATCTTAAAAAGACCCACGGGCTTGCAAATGCTACCCATCACCTTTTCTCCTTAAACGAGGTTGATAAAAACAGGAAACTGCGTACTGCAAGTGTTGAGGCTGGAAGCAGTCTCATTGGAAAGAGAATGAGCGAAACCAATTTTGAGGATGAGAATGAGATGGTTTTGGTTGCAGTTGCCAGAAAAGGTGAGCGTATAGATGAATGTCCGCGTGAGATTGCACTTAAATTTGGTGATACGCTTCTGTTGGAGACAGCCGTCTCTACAAAATTGGCTAATGAGGCGGCAAGCAAAGCAAGGATACGATTCTTTGATTCGGAGGAGATTCCTAATATTGGTAAACAGACCATAGTCTCTGCAATGATTATGTTGGCAATGGTTCTTTTGTCTACCTTTGACATTATCCCTCTGCTTCAGTCCTGCTTCCTTGCGGCATTTGCAATGATAGTGGCAAAATGTTGTACGGTAGATCACGCAAGGGATTCAATAGACTGGAGTATACTTATGATATTTGCAGGCTCTGTATGCCTTGGTACTGCAATAGAGAAGACAGGTATTGCAACGCAACTTGTCAACGGTATACTTAATGTCTGTGGAACAAATCCATACGTGGTGCTCTCCTGCATCTGTTTGGTTGCAACCTTTATAACGGAGTTTATAAGTAATACGGCTTGTGCGGCAATGTTTTATCCAATTGCATATCACGCCGCTGTTACGCTCAACGCAAATCCGCTTACATTCTGTATTGCGCTTATGATAGCGGTTTCATCCAGCTTTGCAACACCTATAGGTTCTCCAACTCACATGCTTGTGTATGGTGTGGGCGGATACCGTTTTACAGATTTTATGAAGATAGGTCTGCTTATGAACTTTATTATTTTGGCGGCGAATATCTTTATAGTAACACTGTTGTTCCCTATGTAATAAAAGTTTATAGTTGAGGGCTTATAGTGTATAGACAGCATTATAAAAGTTAATAGTTGAGAGTGGATAGTTTATAGCGTGAAGAAGAAAACTATTTGCTTTAAAACTATCAACTAATTAACTGACTATAAACTATCAACTAATATGGCATTGGCGTTGGCTAAGGCTAAAGCAAATAAATTGAATATAAAATAAAATAGAAATGATACTTACAATTAAAAATGACAATAACATCTATACAGGTGTTTTGGAGGGCAGATTAGATACTGTGAATGCTGCCGAATTTGGAAAGATGATGCAACCTCTTGTTGATAATTCAGACAAGGAGATTATATTGGATTGTTCGGCTCTTGAGTATATAAGCAGCTCCGGGTTAAGACAGTTCCTTGTTTTGCGTAAGGCAGTTGAGGCTAAACAGGGTAAACTTACCATTGAGCATATTAATGAGGAGATTAGAAATATTTTTAAGATTACGGGGTTTCTTAATCTTTTCAATATAAAGTAAGGAACCGCCTAAATGCCGGTAGTACCGGCACTGTGTAAAGTAGAATCATGAAACCGAACATTAAAATCTTTGAAATTAATTTGCTTAAGTTGAGATATCAAAGATTTTTATTGTGAGAGAGAATGATAGTGAACGGCTATCAGACCCTCATAAATTTTTAATTATTATTTTGAAATTAAAAATTTTGACAGTATGAAAAAGATATTCGGGTCCCTTACGGCGCGGTTATGCGCCTACATTATTGTTATTACGGTAGTTATCTTCTGTAGTATAGCCTTTGTGTTTGGAAAGTACAGCACAAATAGAGAGGAGCATAATGCAGAGAGGTACACATCTGTACTGTTGCAGAATATGCAGCAGAAGATAGACAGAAAATTAGCAGATGTCGAGAGTACTGTTGCAGCAACATTGCCTGTGGTGCAAAAGAGCCTTAATGCCCCCGATGATCTTATGTCCATTATAGAGAAGATGGTTTGGGACAATGGTAACCTCATGGGGGGATGTGTTGCTTTTGAACCACACTTCTACTCTAAGAAAGGGGAGCGGTTTATGGAGTATGTATCGCTCGATACCCTTAACAATGTATACAGAAAGCATCTTGGAGATGATGACAGTTATAATTACTTAAAGATGCAGTGGTATACAGAGGCAAAGAATGCAGGGCAGGGGATATGGTCTGAGCCATACTTTGACGAGGGAGGTGGCAATATTCTTATGACAACATACACTCTGCCTATGCTTGATAAGAATGGCAGATTTTATGGTGTGATTACAGCAGATATATCTTTGGAAGATATGGTAAAAGGTATTGATGCCATAAGACCCTTCCCGGACAGCTATTCATTTATCTTAAGTAAAAAAGGGGTCTTTATATCGTTCCCAAACAGAGATTATATCTTAAAGGAATGCGGCAGTTTTTACTCAAAAGAGATGGATAACAAGGATATGGATAGGATCCTTTCCGATATGGTAGGTGGGGGCAGAGGTACGCAAAGCGTAAATACCAAAGAATCCGAGCTTTTAGCCTGTTATGCTCCTATCCTTAGAACCGGTTGGTCTATATGCTGTATCTGTCCGTATAAAACCATAATGCAGGATTTAGGGACTACAATACTTACAATCCTTATGATTCTTTTGGCCGGTCTCATAGTGCTTTTGATATGTATAAGGGCAATCTTGGTCTACTCAATGAAACCTATGAGGGAGCTTACGGACGCTGCCTATATAATAGCAAAAGGATGTTTTGATAATCCGTTGCCTGTAATAGACAGTAAGGATGAGATGAAAAAGCTTCACGATGCATTTGCGTTCATGCAACGTTCCCTCAAAGGTTATACAGCGGAGTTGGAGGCAACGACTCGCTCAAAAGAGCGTATAGAGAGCGAACTCAATATAGCCAAGGAGATACAGATGAATATGATTCCACGGCATTTTTCTCCATTTGCAGAGTGCGGAAGTTTGGATCTGTATGCTCTGCTTGAACCTGCCAAGGAGGTTAGCGGAGACCTTTATGATTTCTTTATCCGTAAAGACAAGCTATTCTTTACTATTGGTGATGTTTCGGGAAAAGGAATTCCGGCTTCGTTGGTTATGTCAATAACCTGCACCCTTTTTAGAGTTATGGCGGAAAAATATGAATCTCCGGCAGAGATAGCTAAAACTGTAAATGCTGCTATTTCAAACAGGAATGATGCCAATATGTTTGTTACAATGTTTTTTGGGGTATTAGACTTAAAGAGCGGCTCTTTGGAGTATTGTAATGCCGGGCATAATCCTCCTGTTATAGTCTCAAATGAAGGGAATTGCAAATTTGTGGAGATTTTGCCAAATCTGCCTATAGGTATCTTGGACGGATTTGAATATATATCACAGACGATGACATTGCCGGTTGGCGCAACTCTGCTGCTGTATACAGATGGTATTACAGAGGCCGAAAACTGCGATAAGGAACAGTTTGGAGAGCAACAGCTGTTAAATGTCGTTAAAGATTGCAGTGGATTGGAATCCAAGAAGATACTATGTCATTTGTTAAAGGAGGTAAAAGGTTTTACCGGTGCTGCAGAACAGAGCGACGATATAACCGCTTTGTGCATAAAATTAACCGGCAAATAGTGGCTTAACCCTATAAATTGTTGTTAGAATGAGCAGAAAAGAGTTGATAATAACCAATCAGTTACAGGAGGTGGATAAACTTTATCCGTTTGTACAGGAAATTGGCAACCAATTGAATATAGAGGCTTCATTAATCAATTCCATAAATTTGGCATTAGAGGAGGCATTGGTAAATGCGGTAGAATATGCCTATAAAGAGGGTACGGGAAAGATCACCCTTTCGGCCGAATATAGAGCTGATACGGGCACACTCGTTTTTGTCTTGTCGGACTCCGGTGTTGCATTTAACCCATTGGAACATCCCGATGCCGATACTACTCTCTCTTTAGAGGAGCGTGAGATAGGGGGGCTAGGTATATTCCTCATTAAGGAGATAATGGACAGAGTTGAGTACTGCCGCAAAGATGGCATGAATATTCTTACCATGTATAAGATTCTTCCCTGCAAATGATAGTTTTTTTACCTTTGCCCAAGTTTTTTAATTTTTGTAATACACTATGAGAAGAATATTATCTGCAGTTTTGTTATTTCTGTTTGCGTTCTCTTTGCAGGCACAGACAGCATTTGATGAGATAAAGGCAAACAGAATGTTGTCTGCCAACAATTATAGAGCATATCCGGCTCCAACGGTAAAGCTTACACCTGCACCAAAGGGATACGAGCCGTTCTATATTAGCACATACATGCGTCACGGTTCGCGTTATCTTATTAATCCTAAGGATTATACCTTCCCAAAGGAAACTTTGTTGAAGGCAGATTCCTTAGAGATGCTTACTGTAACGGGAAAAAAGACTTTGGAGGTTGTTTTGCGTATGGCAGAGATGGCAGAGAATCGTTTGGGTGAGCTTACTCCACTTGGAGCGCGTCAGCATAGAGGAATTGCAGAGCGTATGTATAACAATTTCCCTCAAATATTTTCAGACAGCGCAGTCGTGGATGCACGTTCCACAGTTGTCATACGTTGCATATTGTCTATGACGTCTGAGTGTTTGCAGCTGCAGGCATTGAATCCTGCATTGCGAATAAAGAATGATGCCAGCTATCACGACATGTGTTTTATGAATCCTCCTGTAAAGAGAGAGATAGACAGCATCTCAACATCTGATACTGTTAAGATATTGAGAAGAGAGTTTGAGGCAGCCCATATCCTTCCGCAAAGGCTTATGAAGGCGCTGTTTAAAGATGAACAGTATGTTAAGGATAGTGTAGATGGAGTCCGTCTTATGAAGCGCCTGTTTGACCTCGCAAGCAATATGCAGAGCCATGATACCTCTATGGAACTTTATTCGCTCTTTACAGATGAGGAGTGTTATAATATGTGGTGCTGCAGTAATCTTTATTGGTACTTGACCCGTGCGGCTTCACCGGTAACTAAAGGGCTTATGCCGTACAGAGAGGCCGAGCTGCTACGCAATATATTGGATGCGGCGGATTCTGCCATAAAGGATGGAAAGATCCGGGCATCGTTAAGGTTTGGGCACGAATCGTGTCTGCTGCCTTTGGTTGCTCTGTTGGAATTGGACGATTACGGTAAATCTTACGAAAACTTGGACGATATATACAACAGCTGGAGGTCTTACGAGATTTTCCCTATGGCGGCCAATGTGCAGTTTGTGTTTTATCGTAAAAGTGTTGGAGGTGAGATACTTGTGAAGGTTCTTCTTAATGAGAGGGAGGTTAGTCTTCCTGTTAAGAGTAAACTTGCTCCATACTACAATTGGAGAGATGTTGAGGGGTATTATCGCGCCAAGCTGAACGCTTACTCGCAAAGATAACCTGTCTTATAACAATCTTCCCGACAATAATTGCTGTTTTGTCGGGAAGATCATTTTTATATCTGTTCTTAGTTGAAACTAAAGTGCTTTACCTCCTTTTTGCCGTACTCTTTTAAAATGGCAACATCCAAGGTCTTTTGTGAAAGGTTATACAGCGACGACCACTGTGTATGACTGGTAGGCTCCGTTACATTGGCGTCTGTTGCTACTGCTTTAAGGAGATCCATTGCCTGCTCCTTGGTGAGCTTGTAGGCGTTTACCTTAAGATTCTCTTTCATGGTGTTGTAACGCCATTTGCCCCTTTCTGCTGCTCCTCCAATAGTATTGTTAGCGGCGAGGGTAGGGGTTATGTAGAAGTTTGTAACGTAACGCATGGTGTCATTTTGATTGAATACCATCATCTTGTTAGGGGTTGAATCTGTGTCTTCGTTTTCAAATATATACTCAATGATTGCGTAATTGCCGCCTGCATCTGCCATAAAGAAGTGATAGTTGCCTCCGGCAGGGGACTCCATGTTCATATTGTACTGTTTCAGCAGTTCAATTGCATGGTCTACAGATGTGGCTTTATCTAACAGCATCCTCATGGCTATTGTTGTGTTTATGTTTAACTTGCCTGGGGCGTCCTGCTTTGTTGGATTTCCTCCAAGGTGAAGCACTCCAATGGCAAATCCGTCTTCATTTATACCGTCCATAAGGAGATATGGGAGAGCCATTAGGATAGAGAGATCCGATTTCCCGTCTGTGAAGAATCCCTGTTTGAGCCCTACCCAGTAGGAGTCTACCATGCTTATGGATTTTTTACCTTCGGCAGAGGTTGAGTGGACTACTATTGCAGAGATGGGAATCTCTTTTTTGTCTTTGTCTGTGTGGCAGAAGTCAAAGTTTCGGCCCATGTAATAGTTTCCGTTAGCAGGGTCAGGCGCCGCAAATGCGCTACATCCTGCGCTGTAATCCATTTTGGTGGCCTGCTCAGGTACTTTGTCAAAGAGATTGGTTGCTAAAAATGCTGTAAGGCCTTCCAATGATGTGAGTTGTGCTTGTAATGCTTCCTCTAATTTATAGTTAGCCGTATAGTGCATTTCATAAAATCTGCCTTGCTGTTTATGGTCTATGTCTTTAAGAGAATAGATCATATCCAATTTTGCTTTGTCTGTGATATACTCTATGGGGTTGTCTGTTGCGGTTTTTACCTTGTCTTTACACTTCTTGCAAGACGATATTCCTAATACTGATATCGCTAACAGTATTAATGCTAGCTTTATAATGCGGTTCTTTGTCATAATGCTTATTGTTGTTGATTTTTACAAAAATACAAAAAGGAACTGACTTTCGCCAATTCCTTTTTTTGTCGGGGTACTCCGACTCGAACGGAGGAGCGCCTGGGGACAGGCGCTAAGTGCAGTTGCTATCGCAACGCGCCAGCTCACTACGTTCGCGCCTTTGGCTTGTTATATGTCCCCCGTTCTCGTATGTGATAAAATAAAAAAAGGAACTGATTTTGAATCAATTCCTTTATCTTTTTTGTCGGGGTACTCCGACTCGAACGGAGGACCCTCTGCTCCCAAAGCAGATGCGCTAGCCAACTGCGCCACACCCCGAATCTTTAATAAGAAAGATTGCTTTCTCTCAAAGCGGGTACAAAGGTATGTTGTTTTTTTTATACTTCCAAATTTTTTTTTAAAATTTTTACTTGGCAGAGTCAAAAAGCAAGTGCAACATTACAATAAAAATTTAAAAAGCTCATGGTTATGAGCAGAGAAATTTAATTTTACTGCATTAGACTAATAATTATGTTGATATTCATATATTCGTGCCAAAAAGTGAAAACTATTACCTTTAAAGCTATAAACTTTTAACCATAAACTATAAAAGTCGTTAGCGTTGGCTTTTAGAGTAAGGGAGTACGGAATTTAGAGAAAGTATAGGGTTTATATTTATTTGATAACGTTTATTAATTTTAACACAACCAATATTATGAAGAAAATATACAACTTTTTTTGAGGACAGTTATTCTTGTCTTTGTTATTTTGTTTTTGGGGAATGGCTTCTGTTGGGCTAAACAAAAAGATGATAAAATAGTTGGGAATTTGGGGACTGGTTTTTTTGAACGGTCTGTGTGTATCTTTGATTATGACAACATGATGGCGCAGTAGAAAATTAGTGGGGAAAAGCATAAATCGTAGCAATTCTGAAAAGGAAGAATTTTTTGTCAGCCACACCATGCAAATTTGCTCTAAACAGTTTAATCTTAGCATTGAAAGATTCAGCAGCAGCATTTGAGGCCCTGTTGTTATAGAAATTCAGTATATCATCATAATGTTCATAGAATGTAGCAGCAATGACATTGAATGATTTAATCCTTGATTCATCCACTTTGTTGTACCATCTGGCCATGCTGAGTCTGGCAGCATCCTTGATGGTATTTTTAGCAAATATCATTCTTAAGGAGTGAGAGAGACCATAAGCTACCCGGATGTCAGGATATTCTTCAAAGAGTATTTTAGCCCTTTCCTTTTGCCGTTTCGTCCATTTGTTTGCAGACTTGAACAGCAGATACCTGCTTCTGATAAGCAATTCCGCTCGTGTATCACCATTGGAAAAACGGTAAGGTTTATATGCTTTTCCTGTCAATTTACACTCTTCCATTTCATCATTACTCATCTGTAATGCATCCCATCGGTGAGCCACACGTATTTCTTGTACAGCTTCACAGGCCAGTTTTTGTATATGAAAACGATCTATGACACGTTTTGCTTTCGGGAAAGCAACTGTTACAATCCTGCGCATGGAATCAGACAAGTCTAGCGTCACCTCTTCAACCTCTTCACGGCTCTCTGCATCAATTTGTTCAAGAACATCTATTACATCTTCGGATTTCGTTCCTGCTACAACTGCCACGAGACTTCCTTCACGACCATGACGTTCCCGGTTGGTGACGAATGTATACAGTTCTCCGTTTGATAGGGAAGATTCATCAATGGACAGATATGGTCCAATGTTTTCCGGAAATAACATCCATTTGTCAGCATGATCCAGTTGTTCCCATTCCCTGAACCCACTGAGGGTTTCCTTGTATTGTTTCTCAAATGTATGGCCATCTATATGGTAGTATTCTTCAAGCGTACGGCAAGTCACAGGGGATTTCTCCATACGTTTCTTTTAAAAAAGCCCCGAATCCCTTAGAATAACGGGTACCTCTACAAACTACATCCAGGTCTATGGGAATACTGAAACTCTTACCTGTGCGAATGTCTGTCCATCGGCGACGACGTATATGGAGTATCACCTTATGATCTCGAATGGGGAAATCTGTTACTCTTACTGCTGCCATGAAACCCTTCGATTCAAAATGAAAGTCTTTTGATAATTCTGCATTCATCAATTCATCTAGATGAATATGTATCTCTGTCTGTGTTTGTTCTACTCCTACAACTGAAAAGTATTTTAGTATTTCTGAGGGTAACACTACTTGTGCCAACAACTCTAATTGATGCGTTTCCATGTGACAAAGTAAGAGATTTTTTGTCTAATCTCTAAAATTAATCCCCATCATTTTTCTACTGCGCCATTTTAAACTAATTAACGTAGCAATCTTGTCTGTTTTGGTAATGGCAAGTTGCTCAAAAGATGAGGTTGTAAGTAATGCAGATACCTCTTCGCAAAATGCAATCTCTTTTAATGCTTTAGGTAGCAAAGCACAAACAAAAGCTACACCAATTACAAGTGCAAATCTAACTACAACAGATTTTGATGTGTTTGCATACAATTCTGTAACCGGTGGCATCTTCATGGGAAGCAATAGTGATAAATTTGCTCATGATGGAGTACATATTCACTATAATGGTACAATATGGGATTACAAAAATAGTGAAGAATTGGCGTATTGGCCTACAAAGGACAATAAATTAAATTTCTACGCTGTAAGTCCTGTCTCGTTTGATTCCAACTTATATGGTTTTTTAACATGGTTAATTCATAGTGATAAACAGCAGATAAAGTATACAACAATTGATGAGTTTGGATCTAATGATGGAACAAAGAATATAGATGTTATGTATGCCGTTGCTTTAAATCAAACGAAAGAAACTAATTCTGGTAAAGTTAAATTTAACTTTAAACATATTATGTCTCAAGTTTTGTTCAAGGCTAGAGTTGAGTATGAATCTATGGCTGTGACAATAAGGAGCATTAAAATGAATAATTTTTACATAGGTGGAACTTTTACATTTCCTGCAGGAAATGAAGAACCTACATATGAGAATTGGAACTTAACAACCCATACATTAACCGGTGGATATACAGTTGGAATGAAAAATGCTTCTATTGTAGCGAACTCAAAAACAGAACCTGTTTGGATTTCAGATGAAACGAACCCAATGTTGTTCCATCCACAAATGCTTAAAAAATGGTCAACTACAAGTGGAAAGGCAGTGCCAAAATCGGAAGCTGACAAACCTGATAATAGCGAGACATATTTGATTGTCGATTGCAAAATAGAACAGAATGGTTCAATCTTACATGATGGAGTTTTGTATATTCCTTTTGGAGCAACTTGGCAGCCTGGTAACCGCTATATTTATACATTGGTATTTGGTGGCGGATTTGATGATAAAGGAAAACCTATTTTAACACCAATAGAGTTTGATGCAGAGGTTACAGATTGGGTAGATGCAACAAATAACAGTGGCGACTTGAATACCTCAATAGGAGGCGTTAATTAGTTTTTGATACCTTGTTATATTAGTTTGCAGCATTTGTTGCGGATTTAATTTGAAAGGATGAGGAAGGTTTATAACGATAACGTTGGAAAAGATGTGAGGGCAGCATATTTTATGCTGCTCAACATCTTTTTTGTTACGCTGTTATTTGCCTCTTGTACTCATAAAGAGCTATGTTACAATCATAATCATTTTACAAAGGTGAGAGTTGCTTTTGACTGGAACGATTACGATACTGAGCATAGACCAAGTGGAATGAGGGTTGTTTTCTACCCTATAACAGGTGGTGAGAGCTGGACTTTTGATTTTGCCGGGAGTGATGGAGGAATAGTTGAGATTCCGCAAAACAGTTATAATGTTATCTGTTATAATAATGATACGGATGGAATTATATTTAGGAGCGAAAACAACTATTCAAAATTTTCTGCAACAGGGGAGAATGTTTCTACCCCGGATGGAAATAATGCGTTTAAGACTACAGACTTTCTCTGCGGATGCAATAAAGAGGGGGTAAATCTTGAAAACTTGCCGGAAGGTGTTGAGACTGTTGTAACACTTTACCCTAAAAGGATGGTCTGCAGGTATACATATACCGTTAGAGGTATAAAGAATCTATCCAATATAGTGGACCTGCGTGCATGCCTTAGCGGAATGTCAGGCTCTGTTGTAATGGCAGAGGATATTTTGCCGGCAGGAGACAGCAATACCCTGCTTTTTGGAGGATCTGTTAAGGATAATTTAATAAAGGGCAGTTTCTATACATTTGGTTATAACTCCAATCCCAATATCTTTACACTCTACATAAAGGCCAAAGATGGCAAGGTCTATCCGTTGGAATGTAATGTCACAGAGCAGATCCTTAAAGTTGAGCGTAAAGGACATATTGCAGATGTGGATCTGCTTATAGAATTTGACTTTACTGTTCCGGGCGGCGAAAGCGGCGGCGGTGCCGGCTTTGATGTTGATGTATCAGACTGGAACGATGTAAACGAAGAGATCTACGTGTAGAAGTATAGAGGCGCCCCAAGCACAACGCTACCATGTCTTTTGATTATTTATAGGGTAACGTCACTCAATTCTGAGCCAATGCTGTGGATTGCCGTGAGTATTTTTTTTGTGGTTTTTTCTCCCTGAAATGCAACGCCACTTTTATATTGCCTCATTTTGCTTTCATTTATCCCTGTATACTCTGCAAACTTACTTACGTTAATATAGTTGAACTGGCTAAAAAATGATGGTAAATAGAAAAAACGCTCTCTTCGCAGCGTACTTATTGTAGAGACATTCAGTAAATAGAGACATTCAGTAAATACCATAATAAAAGCCAACTAATTTATACACAAAGTGT
>ERZ857629.3676-NODE-3676-length-12667-cov-12.728830_pt1 | contig 12667 bp, 11 predicted proteins | sample MGYA00519700_ERZ857629 | MGnify/ENA primary metagenome ERZ857629 (study PRJEB31778, sample SAMEA3449351) | human gut metagenome | biome: human gut; feature: human-associated habitat; material: faeces | place: United Kingdom | collected 2010/2012 ... | reverse complement strand
TCGTTTCGTTCGTTGTTTAATTTACAAGGTACACGTCCCACAACCGCGGAACAGTTGATATAATACTACGTCCCGCCCCGTTTGTCAACTATATTTTTTCGATTTTTTCAACTTTTTTCCACAGCCCCTCGGGATGACATTTTTCGCGCCCTGTGCTATAATCTTCTTACTATATTAAAGGAGGAAAACTCCGTGGATATTCTGCACCTGACCGGCACCTTTGGCCGTCTGGATCACGACGAGCTGACGCTCTCGCCGGGGCTGAACCTGCTGTATGCACCCAACGAATCCGGCAAGTCCACATGGGGCGCGTTCATCCGCACCATGCTGTACGGTCTGTCTACCCGTGAGCGCGGTCCGCTGGCGGACAAAAACCGCTACGCCCCGTGGAACGGCGCGCCGCTGCAAGGGCGCATGGATGTCTCCGCCAACGGTGAGGGCTACACGCTGCTGCGGGAGACGCGCCGCGCCGCCTCTCCCATGGGCGAGTTCACCTGCACCTATACCGGCACCGCTACGCCCGTCCCCAACATCACCGGACAGAACGCCGGAGAGACGCTGCTGGGCGTGCCCCGCGAGGTCTTTGAGCGCAGTGCCTTCATCGGGCAAAATGCCCTGACGGTGGAGCAGGACGCGGAGCTGGAACGCCGCATCGCCGCGCTGATCACCACCGGCGAGGAGGACACGTCCTACACCGAGTCCTGTGACCGGCTGAAAAAGCAGCTGAACCGTCGCCGCCACAACAAAACCGGGCTTATCCCCGCGCTGGAGCGGGACATCGACCAGCTGCACGGTGCCCTGCGGGAGCTGGACGCCTTGAACGAGCAGGCGCACCAGTCCCGGCAGGAGCTGGACGCGCTGGAACACCGTGCCGCCGACCTGCGCCGGCAGACCGCCCAGTGGCAGACGCTGGCGCAGCAGGAGCGCGTTACCGCCTACCGCCAAGCGGAGCAAGCCGCCCTCGCGGCGCAGGCGCAGGCGGACGCCTTGAGCTCCGGCGGTGACCCCTTACCCGACGATGCCACCCTATCGCTGCTGGAGGGGCAGGCGGCAGCCCTGCCCTCGGAGCTGTCCGCGCTGACGGAAAAACGCCGCGCCGCCGAGGATGCCGTTGCCGCCGCGCAGCAGGCGCAGGAGCGTTGGCAGCAGCACCCCCTCTACCCCGCCGCCGAGCCGGAGCTGCGCCAGCGTGTCGCCGCCATCGTGCCGGAGAAAGCCCCCTCCCTTTTCGTGCCGCTTTTCAGTGGCTCACTGGTGGTCGCCGCCACGGTGCTGGCGTTCCTCCTCCGCAGCCGCGGGCCGCTCCCCTTCTGTCTCTACCTCGTCACGGCGGGTCTGGGCGTGATCTCCACGCTTCTCGCTGTGAAATTCCGCCGTCAGGCCATCGTCGAGCGGCAGAGGTTTGCCACTCGCCAGCGCGACGCGCTGGAGGCGCAGATCGCAGAATACCTCCCCCTGTGCCAACAGGCGGTGGACGATGCCGAGACCGCCCGCCGCGCCCAAGCCCTTGCCGACGACGCGGAGGATGCCTGCCGCCGCCGTCTGCGGGAGCTGCTGACGCAGCTGCGCGTCTACGCCCCCGCCGTCACCGACCTGTCCGGTGCCCAGCTGTCCCTGTCTGCCCTGCGCCGCCGCAAGACGGAGTTGGCGGACAGCCAGCGCAAGGCGCGGGAGGCGGCTCTTTACCGGGACGCCCTCCGCCGCCAGCTGACGGAGCAGGAGCTGTCCGCGCCCCCTGTGCCGGGCGCACCCCTTCCCACCCAATCTTATGAGCAGGCCGCCGCAGAGCTTGCACAGGTGCAGTCGCTGCTGACGCAGGAGCGTACCCGCTTCGATATGCTGACCGGGCGCATCCGCTCGCTGGATCGCAGCAGCGATCTGGAATCCCAGCTGACCCAGAAGCAGGAGCAGCTCCAAGCCCTTCAGGATGAATACGATGCCATCGCGCTGGCGATGGACGCGCTGACGCAGGCAAACACCGTGCTGCAAAACCGCTTCTCCCCCGCCTTAGGGGCGCGGGCGGCGGAGATATTCTCCGCCATCACCGGCGGGCGGTACGACAAGGTGCTGTTGAGCCGGGATTTCTCCCTGTCCGCCGAGATGGCGGGCGACCCGGTGAGCCGCAGCGTCCGGCTGCTGAGTCAGGGCGCGGCGGATCAGCTGTACCTCGCCGTGCGCCTTGCCATCTGCGACATGGTGCTGCCCGGTGACAAGCGGGTGCCGCTGGTTCTCGACGACGCACTGGTGACCTTCGACGATGACCGGCTCCGCGCCGCTCTGGACTATCTCCTTGCGGAGAGCCACCGCCGTCAGATCCTGCTGTTCACCTGCCAGAAGCGGGAGGCGGACTACCTGCAAGGCAGGGAAAATGTCACCGTCACCCGCCTGTGACCTTGCAAAACCCGCAGGAACGTGGTATACCATATAATAGATTGTGTGAAAGGAGCCGCCTATGCCCGATTTTAACTGCCTTCGCTGCGGCACGCCTATGCGCTTCGCCGGACAGAACAAGCTGCAGTTGGGAAAAACCAGCTGGCTTTTCGGCGACCTGCCCAATCTGATGGCAGGGGCACTGGAGGTGTCCATCATGGCTTGTCCCGCCTGCGGAAAGCTGGAATTTTTCACCGGCGGCGCAGTGCGCCACGACGGTAATGACCCCGATCTGCACCAGCGGACGTGCCCCGACTGTGGCTTCCGCCACGACTTCGACTACCCCAAATGCCCCCTCTGCGGTCACACCTATACCGGGGCGGATGAATTGTAAAATTGTAAGTTATATATAACGCAAAAGGAGAACCAACTATGAGCGAATGTACCCATGATTGCAGCAGCTGCGGCGAAAGCTGCAGCGAGCGCAAGGAAGCCAGCGTATTTGAGAAAAAACCCCTCCGCCCCGGCTGCCGCGTCGGCAAGGTCTACGGCGTGGTGTCCGGCAAGGGCGGCGTGGGCAAGTCCATGGTCACGTGCCAGCTGGCGGTGTCGCTGCGGCGCGAGGGCTACCGCACCGCCATTCTGGACGCGGACGTCACCGGCCCCTCCATCCCCAAGGCGTTCGGCATCCATGGCCGCGCTGTGGCGCAGGGCGACGCCATCGTTCCCGCCACCACCGCCACCGGCATCCAGCTGATGTCCGTGAACCTGCTGCTGGAGCACGAGACGGATCCCGTTATCTGGCGCGGCCCCGTTATCGGCGGCGTGGTGCAGCAGTTCTGGGGCGACACCCTGTGGAACGACGTGGACTATATGTTCGTGGATATGCCCCCCGGCACCGGCGATGTGGCGTTGAACGTGTTCCAGTCCCTGCCGGTGGACGGCGTCATCATCGTGGCGTCCCCGCAGGAGCTGGTGTCCATGGTGGTGCAGAAGGCGGTAAAGATGGCGCAGATGATGAACATTCCCATCGTCGGTCTCGTGGAGAATATGAGCTACGTCCAGTGCCCCGACTGCGGCAAAAAGCTCTACATCTTCGGCGAGGGCAAGACCGAGGACGCCGCCAGGGAGTACCACATCCCCCTGCTGGCGAAAATGCCCATCGACCCGGCACTGGCAAAGCTGGTGGACGACGGCTGCATCGAGCAGTTTGACGGTCACTGGCTGGACGGCGTAACGGAGACGCTCCTCCGGAAATAAGCAAAAAAGAAACGGCTTGCGCCGTTTCTTTTTTGCTTATTTCAGCAGCTCCTGCACCAACGTCACCAGTCCGCTGACGCCCACGCCGATATACACCACCCGGCGCGCCACATCTCCGGACATCCTCCGGCTGAGCAGTGTGCCCAGCCACAGCCCCACCATAATGCACACCACGCCGACGCCCGCCACCGGCAGCAGCTCCGCGGAGAAATACCCCCGCACCACCCGCATGGTGAAGTTGATAAGGTTCGTGGTCAGAAACAGAAACTGCATATTCCCCACGTAGGCGTTCTTGTCCCGGGCGATCTCCACGAAGTACAACGCCATCATGGGGCCGCCGATGGTGAACGCCCCGGCGCAGCACCCGGAGAACGCGCTGCACACCAGCCCCGCGCCCAAGCCGGGCTTCTCCAGCCGCACTCTCCGCGCAAAGAACAGAAAATACACCGCCAGAGCCATCAAAAACGCCCCAAACAACGCCGTCAGCACGTGCAAATCGAACCGCCCCAGCAGGTTGATGATCACAAGGCTGCACACGGTATACAGCCCGATGGGCAGGGCGACCTGCTCCAAGTCGATATGCTTGCGGTACATCCACGCCATGGTGGCGGACTGCGCCATGCAGACCAACGCCACCACCGTGGGCGCGACGGTCATGTCGTAAAACGCGCTGGCAGCCACCATCATCACCACCGCCGCGCCGAAGCCCGTCAGCGGCTGGATGATACCGCCTGCCAGCGATGCCAGCCCCATCATCACATATTCCACCGCACCCACCGCCTTTTTTCGTCAATTCACAGGGCATTATAACAGGCTTCACCGGAAAAGGCAACGAAAAAAGAACCGCCGGAGGCGGTTCTTTTTTATTCAGCCTTTCCGCTTGCCCAGATACGCTTCCTTGATGGACTCATCCGCCAGCAGCTCCGCACCGGTGCCGCTCTTGGTGATGTTGCCCGTCTCCAAAACGTAGGCGTAGTCCGCGATCTTCAACGCCATGTTGGCGTTCTGCTCAATGAGAAGCACGGTCACCCCCTGCTCGTTGACGGTGCGGATAATGTCGAAAATGCCCTGCACCACCAGCGGGGCCAGACCCAGCGACGGCTCATCCAGCATCAGCAGCTTGGGGCGGCTCATCAGTGCGCGGCCCACCGCCAGCATCTGCTGCTCACCGCCGGACAGCGTACCGGCAAGCTGCCAGTCCCGCTCCTCCAGCCGGGGGAACAGCTCATACACCCACCGGAGATCCTTCTCGATCCCCGCCTTGTCTTTCCGCAGGTACGCGCCCGCCTTCAGATTTTCCAGCACCGTCAGATTGGCGAACACCCGCCGCCCCTCCGGGGACTGGGCGATACCCGCCTCCAGCACCTTATTGATGGGCTTGCCCAGCAGCTCCTCGCCGTCGTAGGTGATGGAGCCGCTGTCCGCCTTCACCAGACCGGAGATAGTCCGCAGCGTGGTGGACTTACCGGCACCGTTGGCACCGATCAGCGTGACGATCTTCCCGTCGGGCACCTCTAAGCTGACGCCCCGGAGGGCTTTGATGCCGCCGTAGGAGACACACAAATTCTCGATCTTAAGCATCCTCTGCCACCCCCAAATAAGCGTCGATGACGCGCTCGTTGTTCTGTATTTCCTCCGGTGTTCCCTGTGCAATGAGCTTGCCGAAATCCAGCACGTAAATGCGGTCGGCGATGCCCATGACCAGATCCATGTGGTGCTCAATGAGCAGTATGGTCTTGTGGAACTGATCCCGGATCTCCTTGATGAACTCCGCCAGCTCCAGCGTCTCCTGGGGGTTCATACCGGCGGCGGGCTCATCCAGCAGCAGAAGCGACGGGTCGGTGGCAAGGGCGCGTGCGATCTCCAGCCGCCGCTGCTTGCCGTAGGGCAGGCTGGTGGCAAGCTCATTCTGCACGTCCTCCAGACCCACCACCCGCAGCAGCTCCAGCACCTCCGCCCTCTGCCGCGCCTCCTCCTTGCTGTTGGCGTGGAACGCGGCGGAGAACATATTGCTGGTGCGCCTCATGTGCTTGGCGATGAGCACGTTGTCGAACACCGTCTGTGTTTTCCACAGCCGGATGTTCTGGAACGTCCGCGCCATGCCCAACGCCGTGATCTTGTCCGGCGTCGGTGCCAGCACGTGCTCATGGCTGTACATCTCGGCGTTTTCGCCCTTGTACATCTTCCTCATCTTCCCGGTGGGGTGATTCCGCACGATGCACTCCTCACCGAAGGACACCCGCCCGTTGGTGGGTGCGTATACGCCGGTAATGACGTTGAACGCCGTGGTCTTTCCCGCGCCGTTGGGTCCGATGAGAGCCACGATCTCGCCCTCGTTGACCGCCAGACTCAGATTGTCCACGGCCACCACGCCGCCGAACTGCATGGTGACATTCTCAACGGAAAGAACACTCTTACTCATGGGACGTCACCTCCTGCTTCGCGGCTTTTCTGGCCTGTATCTTCCGTTTCCAGCCGCCTATCACCTGCGGCAGCTCTCTGTCGCCCATGATACCCTTCCGGAAGAACAGCACCACCACCATGATAACGATGGAGAACACCACCAGCCGGAAGCCGTTCCGGAACACGCCGGGAGCATCGATACCGAGGAACTTGCCAGAGTCCAGACCGCGCAGCCACCACTCTGACGCCGCCACAAACAGCAGCGAGCCGATAACGGAGCCGGAGATGGAGCCGATACCGCCCAGCACCACCATCAGCAGGATCTCATACGTCATGGCGACCTTATAGTTGTTCGCCTGGGCGATAGACAGCACCATCGCCATGGTGGCGCCGGACACGCCGGCGAAGAACGAGCTGACCACGAAGGAGATCATCTTGTGCTTCGCCAGATTGATGCCCATGGCCTCCGCCGCCACCTCGTCGTCGCGGATGGCCTTGAACGCCCGCCCGTAGGTGGAGTTCACCAGCATGACGATCAGAATAATGGATACCGTGGCGATCAGCACCGGCACAAAGGTGGACAGGCTGAACGTCCCGATCTTGAAGTTGCTGATACGGGTAAAGCTCTTGAGCAGATTGGAGCCGTTGGTCACGGGGCCCAGCTTGCTCCACTGGAACACGGCGCGGATGATCTCCGCGAAGCCCAGCGTGGCGATGGCGAGATAGTCGCTCTTCAGCCGCAGCACCGGCAGCCCGATGAGATAGGCAAAAAGCGATGCCATCAGTCCCGCCAAGATCACGCAGATGATCACGCCCAGCACCGTACCGAAGCCGCCCATGGCGTTGCCCAGCACCTCCGGGAAGGAGATACGCACCGCCGCGTCATAGTATTGATACACCGTGTCGCGGGAGGCGGCGGGAATGGAGAATATGGCATATGTATACGCGCCGATCAGCATAAACCCGGCGTGCCCCAGAGAGAACAGCCCGGTAAAGCCGTTCAGCAGGTTCATGGACACTGCCGCCAGTGCGTACACAGAGCCTTTTTGCAGCACCGTCAGCAGCATGTACATCTTATTGCTGGGCTTGATGACCTGATCCAGCACCATGACCAGTCCCAGAAACAGCACCACCGCCACCAGCGAAATAAACGTCCCGCGGACGTCCTTCTTCTTTTCCAACATCATGTCCGCACCCCCTTACACCTTATCGGTGGTCTTTTCACCGAACAGGCCGGTGGGCTTGAACACCAGAATAACGATCAGCAGCACGAAGGTAAAAGCATCGGAGAACGTGGCGAAGCCCACCTGCTCCGTAATGGCGCCGTTCGCCATCAGAATGGTATCCAGACCCTTGATAATGGATTCGCAGATACCGATGATGAACGCACCCACCACCGCGCCGGGCACGGAGCCGATACCGCCGAACACCGCCGCCACGAACGCCTTCAGTCCGGGCATTGCGCCGGATGTGGGCACCACGCCGGGGAAGTTGGTGAAAAACAGCACCGAGCCGATAGCCGCCAGAAACGTACCGATGATAAACGTGGCGGAGATAACGTTGTTGATCTTAATGCCCATGAGCTGCGCCGTCTCAAAGTCCACGGACACGGCGCGCATCGCCATACCGATCTTGGTGTGGTTAATGAGCATCACCAGCGCGATCACCAGCGCGATGGTCAAAAACGGCGTGATGACCGTCACGCGGGACGTCTCCATGCCGAACAGCCGCACCGGATCGGAGATCCACGGGATCGCGGGATAGTTCTTATTCAGACCGCCGGTCACATACAACGCCAGATTCTGGATCAGATAGCTGACGCCGATGGCGGAGATCATTACCGACATGCGGGGCGCGGTACGTAGGGGCTTGTACGCCACCCGCTCGATCAAAAAGCCCAGCAGCACCGTCAGCGCGATCATCAGCGGTATTGCCAGATACAGCGGCATCCACGTGGAAAAATAGACCATCATCAGTCCTGCCACCATGAACACATCGCCGTGGGCGAAGTTGATGAGCCGCAGTATGCCGTACACCATGGTGTAGCCAATGGCGATCAGCGCATATTGCCCGCCCACCGATATGCCGGATATTACATACGGCAGCGCGGTTTTCAAAACTTCCATGCGGGGTTCCTCCCTATTTCATTCTTTCTTCCTTTGCAGACAGCCGTCCCACCGGCCGCCGCGAGACCGTCCCGCCTCGGCGGGGCACCCTCGCCGCCTCCGGTATAGTACAGCAGCTGGCGGGAGCCTCCGCTCCCGCCAGCCCTGTGTACCTCACTTGGCTGTGGTATATATTCCCTTTTCTCAGCCCACCTTGGCGACGGTGACGAAGTCCCAGTCACCGGTCTCGGTGTTGCACTTCTTGACCACGGCGCTGTCGCGGTTAGCGTCGCCGATGTCGTTGAAGGAGATGGTGCCGGTGATGCCCTCAAAGGTCACGCCGGGCAGCGCAGCCAGCACAGCGGCGGGATCGGCGGAGTCGGCGGCCTTGATCGCCTCCAGAGCCACGCAGTAGGCGTCATAGCCCATGACGGTCACGGCGGACAGCTTGTTGTCGCCGCCGTTGTTGGTCTTGGCGGTAGCGTCGCTGTCGATCCACTCCTTGATGGCGGCGTCGAACTCAGCGTTCACGCCCTCCTGATAGAAGGTGGTCACGCAGATGTCCAGCTTCGTGCCCTTAGCGGCCTCCAGCACCACGTTGGAGTCCCAGGTGTCGCCCGCCAGGATGGGCATACCCAGATTCTGAGTCTCCGCCTTGGCGATGATCTGGGCGGCAGCCTCCAGAGACACGGGGGAGAAGAACACGTCGCAGCCCTGCTGCTGGGCGTTGGTGATGTAGGTGGAGAAGTCAGAGGTGCCCTCGGGGAACTGCTCGTACACACAGTTCTCCTCGCCGAACGCCTTGATGAAGTAGTTGGCAAGACCGCCGGAGTAGTCGTCACCTTGCTTGGCAAGGCAGTACGCCTTGGTGGCCTTCAGCTCGCTCTTGGCATAGTTCGCCAGAACGGTGCCCTGGAAGGGATCCAGGAAGCAGATGCGGAAGTACGCGTCGCAGTCGGAAGTCACCTGGGGGTTGGTGCAGGTCACGCCGATGGCGGGCACCTGCGCTGCGGAGAAGGTATCGCCGGCGGCGATGGACACGCCGGAGCCGTAGGAGCCCAGCACCACGGACACACCCTGAGAAATCAGGGTCTGGGCGGCGGTGGGAGCCTTGTCGTTGGAAGAGGCGTTGTCGGCATAGACCAGCTCTACCTGATACTCCTCGCCGCCGACGGTGACGGTGGGGAACATCTTGTTGGCGTACTGCATACCCAAGATCTCCTGCTTACCGCCAGCACCGTTATCGCCGGACTGCGGCTCAAAAACGCCGATTTTGATAACTTTTTTGCCGGAATTGTCGCCGCTCTGATCGCCGCCCTGCTCACCGCAGGCCACCAGAGAGAGAGCCATGACCAATGCCAGCACCATTGCTAAGAACTTTTTCATGGTATTTCCTCCTAAATTTCCCTTGCAGCGATCCGGTGGATCGCTTACAGAATATGAGTATTTTAACGGAAATATGTGGCAAAAACAATTGTAACTACCTCTAAAAATGAGGGCTTCGCGGGCGCGCGAAAATCCTGCCGCGGGACGGTTTTTGCAACTTTTGTCCCCCGGTGACGGACAGTCGCTTTATGTGTACGCACTTTTGCCCGGTATTGTCTTTCAGCGGCGGACGCGTGTATTCGTCATTGTGCATAAAACGCCGGGGCTTTCCTACACAAAAAACCGACAGCCGCGTGTGCGGCTGCCGGTTTTTTTGAGGGGTTGACGGGGGTCAATGTCCACTATATGTCCAGTTGAAATCATTATTGTACAAACAGGGGGTATACGGTCAAGTGTCACTGTTCCCGCCGGGAGTAAAGTAGCTGTTGAACGTCTCCGCGTCCATCGTCTCGTTTTCCAGAAGATATTCCGCTATTTCCGTAAGCTGTTTCTTATATTTCGCCAGTATCTCCCGGCACTTCCCATACGCCTCGTCGATGATGGCGCGGATCTCCGCGTCCATCTCCGCCGCCGTCTGCTCGGAGTAGGGGCGGGTGTGTCCCATGGACTTGCCGATGAACACCTCGTCCGTGCCCGCGTCAAAGGCAACGCTGCCCAGCTTGGCGGACATACCGTAGGTGCCCACCATCTTGCGGGCAATGGCGGTGGCGCGCTTGATGTCGCTGGAGGCACCGGTGGAGATGTCGCCCAGCATCAGCTCCTCGGCGGCGCGGCCGCCCAGCAGCCCCGCCACCTGCTCCAGCATATAGGTGCGGGACAAGTAGGAGCGATCCTCCTCCGGGAGATAGATGGTCATGCCGCCCGCCTGTCCCCGGGGGACAATGGTGATCTGGTGCACCGGGTCCAGATCGGGCAGGGAGTGGATGACCACGGCGTGTCCCGCCTCGTGATAGGCGGTGAGCCTGCGCTCCGACTCCGGCACCACGCGGCTGTGCTTTTCGGGGCCGGCGATGACCTTGATAACGGACTGGTGGATGGATTCCTCGGTGATGAGCTTCCGCCCCAGCCGCCCGGTAAGCAGCGCCGCCTCGTTCAGCAGGTTCTCCAGATCGGCACCGGTGAAGCCGGAGGTGGCGCGCGCCACACGCGCCAGATCCACATCCTCCGCCAGCGGCTTGCCGCGGGCGTGGATCTTCAAAATTTCCTCACGTCCCTTGATGTCGGGCAGACCCACGAACACCTGACGGTCAAACCGTCCGGGACGGAGGAGGGCGGGGTCGAGAATGTCCACGCGGTTGGTGGCCGCCAGCACCACCACGCCCTCGTTGGCGGCAAAGCCGTCCATCTCCACCAGCAGCTGGTTCAGCGTCTGCTCGCGCTCGTCATGGCCGCCGCCCAGACCGCTGCCGCGCTGCCGTCCCACCGCATCGATCTCGTCGATAAAAACAATGGCGGGGGACTGCTTCTTCGCCTGCTCGAACAGGTCGCGGACGCGGCTGGCACCCACGCCCACGTACATCTCCACAAAGTCGGAGCCGGAGATGGAGAGGAAGGCGGTGTCCGCCTCGCCCGCCACCGCCTTTGCCAGCAGCGTTTTACCGGTGCCCGGAGGCCCCACCAGAAGGACGCCCTTGGGGATATGCGCGCCCAGCTCCGTGTACCGCTGGGGATCCCGGAGGAACTGGACGATCTCCTCCAGCTCCTCCTTCTCCTCGTCGGCTCCCGCCACGTCCTTGAAGGTGACCTTCTTCCCCTGATCGGGGATGTCCTGAATACGCGCCTCGCCGAAGCGCGCCATCTTGTCGTTGACGCCGCTGTTCATGCCGCCGGTGCGGGCAATAAGGTTCATCAGCAGGATGAACGCCATCGCCGCCAGCACGTAGGGCAGCAGCGCGGAGAGCCAGTTGGTGCGCCCCTCGGCGGCGTAGTTATAGTCGGTGATGATGCCCTTTTCGCTCTGGGACACCACCAAGTCGTTCAAGTCATTATAAAATGTGTTGAAGCTTTGCAGTGGGCAGCTGACGGCGGTATCGTCCGCCAGCTTCGCCGTCAGCCGCCTGTCGGTGGCGGTGAAGCTCCGCACCTTTTCTTCCGTGAAGTATTCCCGCATTTCCCCGTAGCTGACATCGCTGCTGCGGGTCATGTTTCCGGCAAGCTGCGCTACCAGCACCACTGCCAGCAGGAGAAGGATAAATACTGCGCCGGTTCTTTTTTTCTCACCCAATCGTTACGCCTCCCTTTCAACCGATCCAGCGGACACCCTGCCAGCTCTGCTCTCTGCCGACGGAGATCGCCACCAGCATACGTCCCTGCACGTTGTGGACAGGGATATACGGCTCGCTGAGAAACCGGCTGTCGTTGGAGCCGGTGCGGTTGTCGCCCATGACGAAAATGCAGCCCTCCGGCACCTCAAAGATCCGCTCGGCGGTGGTGATGCCCTGGGCGGGCAGGTAGCTCTCGTCCAGCTTCTCCCCATTGATATAGGTGTAGCCGCCCTTGAAGGTGATCTTCTCGCCGGGCAGACCCACCACGCGCTTCACCAGCACCTTTTCCAGCTCACCGTCCCAGAAGGTGACGATGTCGCCGCGCTCGGGCACCGGGTCATCAACGGCATAGGGCAGCCGCCAGCCGATCAGCAGCGTTTTGGTGGGGATGGTGGTCTCCATGGAGCCGCTGGGGACATACGCCAGCTGCAAAATGACTTTGAAGAGCACGAACACCGCCGCCAGCGTGATCAGCAGGTAGCCGTAGTCGTTCCACAGCTTACGTCCGCGGGAGACGGGCTTCTCCGCCGGGGCGGCGGCTCCCTCCGGGGCGGCACCCTCCGGGGCGGAGGGAGGCACGGTCGTTACCGGCGGCTTTTGTGCCCCGCCGGTGGGGGCAAGGCGTTTTCCGCCTTTCTTTTCCATTCTGCTTCACTTCCTATTCTCAGACGCTTAGATAGTGCTTGCGGGGGACGGGGGTCACTTGGTGTAGACCTCGGGCTTGAGGACGCCGATGTAGGGGATGTTCCGGTACTGCTGGGCGTAGTCAAGGCCGTAGCCCACCACGAACTCGTCGGGCACCTCGAAGCCGGCATAGTCCGCCTTGATGGGCTTTTCGCGGCGGGCGGGCTTATCCAGCAGGGTGGCGATGGTCACGGA
>ERZ857629.3671-NODE-3671-length-12675-cov-4.601347_pt1 | contig 12675 bp, 10 predicted proteins | sample MGYA00519700_ERZ857629 | MGnify/ENA primary metagenome ERZ857629 (study PRJEB31778, sample SAMEA3449351) | human gut metagenome | biome: human gut; feature: human-associated habitat; material: faeces | place: United Kingdom | collected 2010/2012 ... | reverse complement strand
AATTGTGCGGTGTTGCTTTAGATTATACTTCCGTTTCCTCTTCCTCGTTCTGATACACCTCAAAGGCTGAGTACATGGGTTTTATGTTTTCGTGCTTCAGCTTTCGGGCTATGTAGTTCTTTGTGATCTTTGCGGTCAGTCCGCTGAGGCTTACCACACCGATCAGATTGGGAATTGCCATCAGTCCGTTGAAGGTATCACTGAGATCCCAGGCAAGATCCAGCTGCATGGTTGCCCCCACTGCCACGAAGAGGACGAAAACCAACTTATATCCCCGTGTTGCCTTCGCGCCGAAGAGATACTCAAAGGCCTTGGAGCCGTAATGGCTCCAGCCAAGCACGGTTGAAAAAGCAAACAGCAGAATCGCAATGGCAATGAAGCCTTCCCCGAAGCCCCCAAAGGTCTGTCCGAAAGCCTCCGCAACCATGGCGGTTTTTTCGGTCGTCGTCAGCATGACACCGGTGTTCAGGTCCACAAGTCCGCTGGTCAGAACCGACAGCGCCGTCAGCGTACACACGACCAGCGTATCCGCAAATACTTCAAAAATGCCCCACATGCCCTGCATGACGGGCTCCTTTACATTGGAGCTGGAATGAACCATGACGCTGGAGCCGAGTCCTGCCTCATTGGAGAACACACCCCGCTTCATCCCCCAGGTGACCGCCAGCTTCACACCGCTGCCCACGATTCCGCCGCCCACCGCTTTCATGGCAAAAGCCCCACGGAAAATGGACGCAAAAGCAGGACCAATATTGGCAGCGTGGGTGCAGACCACCACAAGCGCACCGAGCACATAGACAATTGCCATCACAGGAACCAGTTTTTCGGTGACGGATGCAATACGCTTCAGTCCGCCCACGATCACAAGGCCGGCAACGACCACCAGGACAACACCGGTAACCCAATTGGGAATCCGGAATACGCCCTTCATATTGACCGCAATGGAATTGATCTGCCCCATATTTCCAATACCGAAGCTTGCAATCACACAGAACAGACTGAACAGGACGGCAAGAAGATTGCCCAGCGTCCTACAGTTCCGGAAGCCGCCAAGCCCATCCTTCAGATAGTACATGGCGCCGCCATTCCATTCTCCCACCGCGTTTTTCCTCCGGAAGTAGATACCCAGCACATTTTCCGAGAAATTTGTCATCATCCCGAAAATGGCCACGATCCACATCCAGAAAATCGCCCCGGGACCGCCGGAGGCAATGGCCGCGGCTACACCCGCAATATTTCCGGTACCGATGGTTGCAGCCAGAGCGGTACAGAGGCTCTGAAACTGGCTGATGGAGCGATCCTCCCTTTCGGTGTGTGCCGTGATGCTCCGATCCCGGAAAATACCGCCTACCGTGCTCTTCATCCAGTGGGCAAAATGGGTCAGCTGAAAGCCCTTTGTCAGCAGTGTCATGAGAATACCGGTACCAACCAGCAGGATCAGCATTGGCAGTCCCCAGACAAAATCATTCACTTTCCCGTTTACCTGTTCCACAATTGCCAGTAGCTTGTCCATTCTGTCTCCTTCTCTCTTAAAAATAATGAAATTACTATAACACTTATGGTTTCTCCATGCAAGCAGGAAGAAAAAGTTTGGATATATAAACAGGGAATCCCGCAACTTATCACTGATTTTTGAAAATTTTGTCCATATATACAGGACAAGTGTTTTTGCTGCGCCTGTGTTTTGCAGGAATCCAATTTTTGAAATTCAATTTTACAGGCAAACAGATGCTTCCAGTGCAAACCGGCCCTGCCCGCGTGTTTCAGGATTTTCTTAAATTCTACTTGCATTTTTCATGGATTTCTGGTATTCTCAACATTGACACCCGGAATATGCCAGAAAAGCTTCAATCCGAATCTGTTTCGACACGCCGAACGGTGCGGAGGTCTTGGGTCTGCGTATACCGGCTTAAAAACGGCACGCAGCAGAAGGGGTATGATTGTCATCGCACTTACAAATGTCAGCCTTCCGGCGAAAAAGAGGATCCTGCAGGCATGTGTTCAGCTGTTTCTGGAAAAGGGCTATAAAAAAACCACCATGGTTGAGATTCTTACCAGAGCAGAGGTTTCCAACAGCAGCTTTCAGAACATCTTCAAGTCCAAGGACGGCGTTCTTTCCGAACTGCTGGAGTTCATGTTTTCTTCTCAGTTCGGTGCCGCACGAAAAGCCGCGCTGAAGCTTCCCCCGGTTTATGTCTATGCTGTGGAAACCGCCATCCAGCTGACCCTGACGGAGCTGAACGAAAATCTGCGGGAAATTTATGTTCTGTGTTACACTCAGCCAAATCTGGTAGAGTACATCTACTGGCACACCACCCGTGAGCTGTACAATATCTTTGGCCCCTACCAGCCGGAGCTGTCCATCGAGGACTTTTTCATTCTGGAGGTTGGTTCCGCCGGCATGATGCGCAGCTATATGGCAAAGCCCTGCTCCGACGAAATGAGTCTGCAGCGAAAGCTGCGCAGTTTTCTGACCCTGAGCCTGCGCGGCTACAAGGTTCCGGAAAAGGAAGTGATGCAGGTCGTAGGCTACATCGAGCGAATGGATATTCGCGCGATTTCCGAGCAGATCATGCAGGGACTGTTTCAGGAGCTGACCATGCATTTTACCTTCTCCCTCTCCGAGACCGCAAAGCAGCCGGCCAAAAATTCCCACAGCAGCAAAGCGGAATAAACTTCTCTTAAGGCAACACCGCACAATTGCGTCTGCGAGTCTCCGCCGTCTTTTTGCCCCACTTCTTCAGTTTGAAAAACGAGAAATACATACAGTATTCCTTCGTTTTCCAAACTTTGAATTGGCGCAAAAATCCTGTCTGAGACTTCTTGCCGAATTGCGCGGTGCTGCCTTAAAGAACGAAGAAACCTGTCCCACACCGGGGTACGGCGTGGGACAGGTTTTTGCTTTTTCGGGAAAGTCAAGTCTTGTTCTTATCTTTTTTTGTGCTACAATAGCACCCAGTGTGCAAAGAAAAGGAGAGGACATTTTATGGTTACTTCTGCCCATACGCTTCGGGGCTGTCTGGACGAGGTCATGCCCGCGCTGCTGGAAGTCCCCGGTGTGCAGGCGCTGCTGGATGCTGACGACCGCAGCTACCCTTCCCTGGCCGAAGCCTATCCGGACGCAGTTTTTACCATTCTGACTATGAACAATCTGTTTCACCACGACCGGGATTTTTCCGAGATCCACCAGCAGGCCTTCTTTTCCATTGTAGACGGGATGGATATTCCCACCGTTCGACGCCGTTACAACCAGCAGATGGATCGGTACTGGGAAAATCACCTCTGGGATGATTGACCGGCAGAGAATTATGGCATTGTAAGAAGACGCAAACAATGCCATGAGACGAAAGGAAATATCTCCGGCACATACACTCCCGGTTTTTCAAATATGTCCGTTCCTGAACCGACAGATTTTGCGTCTATCCGGGAGATTCTGCCTGAGGCATTCCCTTCGGTCCCACGGCACTACGCCCGATTTTCGTTACAGAGCGCAACCGGCGAGGCCGGTTCTTAAAGCGCAGTAGTGTGCACTGCTCTGCGGAATAACGCACTGTTCGATATGCGGGCGCCAGGCAGTTTCCCGCTCATTTCTTCTTTTGAAATGCCCGGATGACCAATCCGATGACAAAGCCCAGAATAGCGGGGACGATCCATCCCATCCGCAGAGCGGCCAAAGGCAGAATTGCGCCGAGCCCCATCAGATGTCTGCCAAATGGCATGACGCTCTGAACCGTCTCCGGCAGGTGCAGAATGAGATCCAGCACGGCCGCGAAAATCGTCAGGCTCATGGTGCTGAGGAACACACACTTCCGGTAATCGAAAAGTCTGCCCAGCAGGCACAGCAGAATCAGGACAATGATCATGGGATACAGCAGCATGAGCACCGGCAGGGAAATTTTGATAATGGCGCTGAGGCCCACATTGGACACCGCAAAGGAAAACACGGAAAAAACGATGGCATAGACCTTATAGGAGCAGAGCCGGGGGAACATTTCCGCAAAAGCACGGCTGCAGGAGGTCACAAGCCCAATTGCCGTTTTCAGGCAGGCAAAGGTTGCAAGAATACCCAGAAACACACCGCCCACGGAACCGAAGTGATGCTTCGCAATGTAAAACAGCGCCACGCCGCCGTCGGTACAGATACCAAGCTTTGCCGCCGACTGGGCACCCAGAACCGTCAGGCAGCAATAGAGCAGGGCCATGGGGAGTGTGGAAAACGCCCCGGCTTTCACGGTGCAGGCAGAAACAGACAGGGGATCCGTCACCCCAAGTCCCCGGATCACCTCAATCAGCACGATGCCGAACGCCAGAGACGCAAGGGCGTCCATGGTGTTGTAGCCTTCCAGAAAGCCTGTAAAGAAGCTGCTCTCCGCATAGGCGCCGGTGGGCGCAGTCTGGCTGACCTTCCCCATGGGATTCAGAAACGCAATGACAATGAGCAGCACCATAAACGCAAGAAACAGCGGATTCAGGATTTTACCGACCCAGGTCAGAATATTGGACGGGCGCAGGGAAAAAAACAGAACCGCCCCGAAAAACGCAAGGGAAAACACCGCAAGGAGCAGCCCCCGGCTGCTCTCCGGCACGGAGGGGGCAATGCCGACCTGAAAGGAAACGGTTGCGGTTCTGGGAATCGCAAACAGGGGGCCAATGGTCAGATACAGCGCGCAGGTAAAGAAATAGGCAAAGCCCCGGCTGACAAAGCTGCTCATATGGAACAGGCTCTTGCTCTCCGAAATACCCATGGCCGCCACACCCAGCAGCGGGAGTCCTACGCCGGTTATGCAGAAGCCAATGGCGGCGGGAAGCATCCGGCTGCCAGCCTGCTGGCCCATGCTTACGGGAAAAATCAGGTTGCCCGCGCCAAAAAACATGCCGAACAGCATGGACGCAACCAGCAGATACTCTCTTGCAGTCAGTTTCGTCTTTTTCATAGTCGTTCCTCCTCTTTTCCGCTTGACCGGATGGGAGCATTGTACTATAATCGCATCATGAAGTAAAACTCAATATTTTCAATGTGAAAGTGAATTTTTCTCACCTTATGGAGGTAGCCTCATGACGCTGAATTTCTGCCGGATCTTTGCAAGGATCGTTACCCAGGGCAGCTTTCTGAAAGCCGCGGAAAGCCTGCACATGACCCCCTCTGCCGTCAGCCACGCCGTAGCCGAAACGGAGGCTCAGATGGGCTTTCTCCTGTTCAACCGCACGAAAACCGGGGTAACTCTGACGGAAAACGGACGGGCTCTGTACCCGGCGGTTTTGCAGCTGCTTGGCTGCGAGGATTCCCTGAATCAGGCGGTGGACGACCTGCGGGGACTCCGGGGCGGTACCGTCAATCTGGGGATCTTCAACAGTGTCTGCACCAACTGGATGCCGGAGATCTTCCGCCGCTTCGAAAGCGCCTATCCCCATATCCGGATCAACATCTATGAGGGCAGCTACGACGACGTGATCTACTGGATCAAAAACGGATTCGTGGAACTGGGATTTCTCTCCACCAGCTGCACCGGAGAGCTACAGGTGGACGGACGGTACGTGGACCCCCTCGTTTGCATCGTTCCGCCGGACTTTCCCAACCGGGAGCCGGGAGTCATCTATCCGGAGGAACTGAGCGACCAGCACTTCATCATCCAGCGGGAGGGCAGTGACGCGGATGTGCAGCTGCTGTTCCGGCGAAGCGGACTGCAATATCACACCAGCTGCCATGTGCTGGACGACACCTCCATCATGGCCATGATCGCCTGCCGCCGGGGTGTTTCCATCATGCCGAAGCTCACCGCCAAGGGGCTGGAGGGGAATCTGAAGGTGCTGTATCTGAAACCGGAAGCCCACCGGGTCATCGGTCTGGCCGCGCTGGATCCTTCCCTCCTCTCCCCCGCCGCAAAACGCCTGCGGGCATGTATCAACGCATTCATGGATGAGGAAATGGCACGCATCTCTATTTAAAAAAACTGCGGTACAGCTTTCTGCAAATGGCTGTACCGCAGTTTTTGTTTTGAATTTGGAAATAGAAACCATGTGGATATACCGATCCCGGCAACTCAGCTTCACGAAACGCTTTCAGAACGCAAATGAGGCCGCGATGATCATCAGGGGCATGGTCAGGATCGACAGGAGGGTGGACAGTGCCACACTCTGGCAGGCGTAGGGATAGTCCAGGTCGAACAACTGGGAATAGACCGCCACGTTGGCGCCTACGGGGGCGGCACAGGCAATAAACACGGCCAGACGAACTGTCCGGTCAATGGGCAGCAGGGCAAAGACCGCCATCACCACCAGCGGAATCAGGATCAGCCGAACGGCACAGGTCAGGTACTGCCGTCCGGTGGTAAAGAGACTTTTCAGGCTGGACTTTGCAAGGTAGGAGCCCAGCACGATCATGGCAAGGGGCCCGTTGCATCCCGCGATCCCGTTCAGAGCAGTGGAAACCGGCGCCGGAAGCCGTGGGGCAAGCCCGGTACAGAACAGAAACAGGCCAATGAAGGGAGAAACAAGCAGCGGGTTTGTCACCACGGTTTTCAGGTTGAAGCGCATTTTCTTTCCGGTCAGAACGGAAAGTCCATAGCCCCACTGCAGCAGATTCATAAGCGCGATGTAGCCCACAAGGTAGGACACCGCCTGCACGCCGAACAGGGATTCCACCAGCGGAATGCCCATAAAGCCGGCATTGGAAAAGGAGGCGGAAAAGAAGTCCATGGGCGCTTTCCGGAAAACCAGACGGGAGACCGTCAGGCACAGCGCCAGCCCCAGCACCGCCGCCAGCGTGCTGATCCCGAACTGGGCAAGCTTTTCCACAGAAAAGGGTTCGCAAAAGCTTTTGATCAGGACAGCGGGCAGGAACAGATATACCAGCATGTTGGCAAGATCCTTACTTCCCTGCTCCCGCAGCATTCCCACACGGGTCAGCACATAGCCCACCAGCATATAAAGGAACATGACGCAGGTCTGCCCCGCGACAATCTGACCGGACTGCATGAAAATCCCCTCTTTCCGCTTTCTATGGAGTATTGTAACAGGTTTTTTCCGGCTTTGCAATCCCGATTTGCCGGGGTTTCATCTGTCTTCTCTTCAGATCCGGCTGGATTTGGGAAATCCATACATTTTTCCCCGCACCCGCACGGTATTTTTCTCCGTTGTCAAAACCCGGAGGCTGTGCTAAAATAAGCCCGTGAGTAAAGGCGCTCGCCCGGACAGGAAGTTTTTTCTGCCCCGGGTGAGCGTATATTCTTTTTTGCGGGAGGAAAGGGCAAAATGAACGATCTTCACGAGGAATGCGGAGTATTCGGCATCTATTCCGGAAAACCCATGGACTGCGCCGGGCTGGCCTATTACGGTCTGTACGCCCTGCAGCACCGGGGGCAGGAAAGCTGCGGAATTGTAGTTGCGGACGACGGCTTATTTACATCCCGCCGGGATCTGGGTACCGTAAACGAGGTCTTCTCCCGGGAAACCCTCCGGAAATTTTCCTCCGGCACCATGGCCATCGGACATGTGCGCTATGGCACCACCGGCGGAAACAACCGGGAAAACTGCCAGCCCATCGTCATCAATCATCAGAAGGGAAAGCTGGCGCTGGCGCACAACGGAAACCTCAGCAATGCCTATGAGCTGCGCAGCGCGCTGGAGCTTGGCGGCGCCATTTTCCACGGCACCAGTGACACCGAGATCATCGCCTACATCATCACCCAGCAGCGGCTCAAAACGCCCTCCATTGAGGTGGCTGTCAGCCGCGCTGTCAACGAACTGGACGGGGCTTTCTCCCTCGTGATGCTCTCCGCCACCAAAATGATTGCCGTTCGGGATCCCCACGGCTTCCGCCCCCTGTGCTACGGGATCACAGAGGACGGCGCCCACGTGGTTGCTTCCGAAAGCTGCGCGCTGGCGGCGGTGGGCGCCAAATTCCAGCGGGACCTGCTGCCGGGTGAAATTCTGACCTTCGATGAAGCAGGGGTTCACAGCGACAGGAGCCACTGTGCCGCCGCACCCAAACGAAGCTGCATTTTTGAATACATCTACTTTGCCCGCCCGGATTCTGTCATAGACGGAGTCAGCGTTCATGCCGCCCGAAAGAATGCGGGACGGCTCCTTGCCCGGCGGCATCCGGTGGAGGCCGATCTTGTGGTCGGTGTCCCGGACTCCGGACTGGACGCGGCGGTTGGCTACGCGGAAGAATCCGGCATTCCCTTTGGACTCGGATTTATCAAAAATAAATACATCGGCAGAACGTTTATTTCTCCCGGTCAGGGACAGCGGATCGATCAGGTGAAAATCAAGCTCAATCCCATCCGGGATGAAGTTGCCGGGAAACGGGTAGTCCTCATTGACGACTCCATTGTCCGGGGTACCACCAGCGGACAGATCGTCCGGCTTCTGCGGGAGGCCGGGGCAAGGGAAATCCATATGCGTATCTCCTCTCCCCCCTTCCGGAATCCCTGCTACTACGGTACGGATATTGATTCCCGGGAGCATCTGATTGCCTGCCACCACACGGTGGAAGAAATCGCGAGCCTCATTGACGCCGACAGTCTGGGGTATCTGGAACCGGAGGACCTGACGGAAATGATTGGTTCCGCCGATTACTGTGACGCCTGCTTCAGCGGAAATTATCCCACCGCCGTCCCTACCTGCACTGCAAAGGACCGGTTTGAGCGAAAGCTGTCCCAGCGGGAAAAGTAAAATAACAGCCGTACCGAAAAATCGAAAAATCGGTGCGGCTGCTGTTTTTATGGTATCATTTACCGCTGTCGCCGTAGTTTGTCAGGACTCTGGCAGAGGGATCCGAGACGTTGCAGCCTGCCCATGCCTTGTTCGGCATCCAGAAATCTGTGACCATCTCCGCCTGCCCCGGGTAGAACTTTTCAAACAGCTCCCGGTACAGCAGGCTTTCTTTGGTAAACGGCTGTGCGAAAGAATAGCTTGTCCGTTTTTCCTGATAAGCAGCGTCCGTATACAGCCCCTCGGCGTAATCCTTCAGGTCATCCACCATGGAGTGGCCCACCGCATCCGAGAATGCCGCTTTTTCCCGCATGAGAATGTCATAAGGCAAATAATCGCCCACAAACGCATGACGGAGCAGATACTTTCCCTTTCCGTAAACGTTCATCTTCATGGCGGGATCCAGCGACATCACATAGGACACAAAGTCCAGATCCCCGAAAGGCACCCGGGCTTCCAGAGAGTTGGCACTGATACAACGGTCCGCCCGCAGCACATCGTACATGTGCAGCTCCCGAATTCGCTTTTCTGCCTCCTGCTGGAATGCCCCGGCACTGGGCGCAAAGTCCGTGTACTTATAGCCGAACAGTTCATCGGAAATTTCCCCCGTCAGGATCACCCGAAGATCCGTGTGCTCATGGATATACTTACAGACAAGGTACATGCCAATGGAAGCGCGGATGGTCGTGATATCATAGGTTCCCAGAATGGAAACCACCGTTGGTAGCGCCTTCAGCACATCCTCCCGGGAGATCACGACCTCCGTATGTTCCGCGCCAAGGTAATCCGCCACCTGCCTTGCGTATTTCAGATCAATGGCATCCACATCCATTCCGATGGAAAAGGTACGGATGGGCTTTTTCAGTTTCCGCGCCGCCACGGCACAGACCAGACTGGAATCCAGACCGCCGGACAGAAGAAACCCCACCGGCGCATCCGCGTCCAGCCGTTTTTCGATCCCCGCCGTCAGCTTTTCCCGGATCCTGGTACAGGCCGTTTCCAGATCGTCCCGGCACAGCCGGTCCGGTTTGCTGATATCCCGGTAGCAGACAAATTTTCCGTCCCGGTAATAGTGTCCGGGAGGAAACGGCAGAATCCGGGAGCAGAGTCCTACAAGGTTCTTTGGCTCACTGGCGAAAAGAATGCTTCCGTCAGCCAGATATCCATAATACAGCGGACGAATTCCAATGGGGTCCCGCGCCGCGATCAGGCTGCGGCCGTCATGGAGGATAAGGGCAAACTCCGCGTCCAGCCGGGCAAACATATCGGTACCATACTGTTCAAAAAGCGGAAGCAGCAGCTCGCAGTCCGAATCACCGGCGAAGGTATATCCCTTTGCTTCCAGCTCTTTTTTCAGTGCACGGAATCCATACAGCTCTCCATTGCACACCACCGCCCTGCCGTTTCGGACAAAGGGCTGCATGCCCCGTTCGTCCAGCCCCATAATGGCAAGACGGTGAAACCCCAGAAACCCCGGATTCAGAGGCAGCATCCGGGTCATATCCGGCCCCCGGGATCTGGTCGCATCAAAAAAAGGACGAATTTCCTGTAAAGTAACGGCATTTCCGAGATATCCGATAATGGAACACATACGTTTTCCTCCTGTCTTTTGCATGGAAAAAGCGACAAGGGCGCACCTGTATCAAGTACAGATGACGTCTTTGTCGCTTTTCCCGTTATGCAGCCGCTGCGGCTTTGTTCTGACTTATCTTAGCGCGCAGAATTTGCAATGTCAATCTTTATTTCCTTCATATTTTCCGTTTTGTAGAACTTCACATTGTTCTGTTTGCATTACGGCAAATCCCTTGTTGCAAAAGTCCAAAAAAGAATTGACACATCCCGACAGAATGCGTATAATTTTTTATTATCTCTATCCCCAAGGAGAATTGCCATGCTGTACACGGAACAGGATGTCTTTGACTATATTGAGCAAGAGGACGTAAAGTTTATCCGGCTGACCTTCTGTGATCTTTCCGGAAAGCAGAAAAACATATCCATCATGCCGCAGGAGCTTTCCCGGGCCTTTGCCCAGGGCATCAGCTTTGACGCCTCCGCCATTGCCGGGTTTGGCGGTCCGGAAAATTCCGATCTGTTTCTCGTTCCGATCCCTTCCACCCTGTCCCCGCTCCCCTGGCGTCCTTCCACAGGGAAGGTTGTCCGGATGTTCTGCCGGATTCTCCGCCCGGACGGCACGCCTTTTCCGCTGGACAGCCGGTGGATTCTGGAACAGGCCGTCCGAGCGGCGTCCGCGCAGGGTCTGGCAGTCTTCTTCGGGTCGGAATTTGAATTTTACCTGTTTAAAACCGACGAAAACGGCGCGCCTACCGCAGAGCCCTTTGACCGGGCAGGTTATCTGGACGTTGCACCGGAGGACAGAGGCGAAAATGTACGGCGGGAAATCTGCCTGACGCTGGAAAGCATGGGAATTCTGCCGGAACGCTCCCACCACGAGGAGGGGCCGGGGCAGAACGAGATCGACTTCCGCTACGCCGATGCGCTGACTTCTGCGGACAATGCCATGCACTTCCGTTCCGTTGTGCAGGCCGTTGCCCTGAGCAACGGCCTGTACGCCGATTTTTCCCCAAAGCCCATGGCGAGAGAAGCAGGGAACGGCATGCATATCAATATTTCCGTGAAATCCCGGGATGAAAGGGACGTTCAGGACAGTTTTATGGCCGGTATTCTCCGCCATATCCGAGAAATGACCTTCTACCTGAATCCCACGGACATGTCCTACCGGCGTCTTGGCGAAAAGAAGGCTCCCCGGTTCCTCAGCTGGGCCGAGGGAAATCGCTCTCAGTTGATTCGAATTCCTGCCGCGGAAGGCGCGTACCGTCGGATGGAGCTGCGGTCTCCGGACCCCACTGCCAACCCCTACCTTGCCTATGCCCTGCTGATTTACGCCGGTCTGGACGGAGTCACGCAGAACCTCCTTCCGCCGGAACCCGTCAACCGTGATCTGTACCGGGCAGAGGAAAGCTTCCTTCGCACACTGGAAGTGCTTCCCGCATCTCTGGAAGAGGCCCGCCGGGCAGCGGCAGAAAGTACCTTTATCCGGAATGTGCTTCCGGAAGAAATGCTCCCCTGAAAGAAGGAATCCTCCATGGCAGCGGGAAAAACAAAATATCTGGTTCTCGCTGCGGACGGCAGCGGGAAAATCGCCCCACTTCTGGCGGAAATCCTTCCAAAAACGGAATACGAAGTTCTTCCCGCCTCCGCCACAGCCGGTCAAATCCGGCGGCTGATTCCGGACCGGCGAGTGGACCTTCTTGTGATCAACGCACCGCTGAAGGATGAATTCGGCACCCAGCTTGCGCAGGACCTTGCGAACCGGAATCTGGGGGTGCTGCTTCTGACTCCGGCAGACGTATTTGATCAGGTTTGCTGCCGGGTAGAGTCCTCCGGCGTTATGACGCTGGCAAAACCGATCTCCCGACAAACGCTGTATATGGCGCTACGGGCCGTGACCGCGCTTCGCGCCAAACTCCTGCAAATGGAACAGAAAACCCTGACGCTGCAGCGAAAGATGGAGGATGTCCGCACCGTAAACCACGCGAAATGGCTCCTGATGGAAAATGACCACATGTCCGAGCAGGATGCCCATCGCTACATTGAAAAGCAATCCATGGACATGCGCCTGACCCGCCGGGAGGTAGCAGAAAGCATCATCCGTTCCTTCGGATGCTGAGATCAACGCGGGTAAATAAATTGAAATTTAGCGGTGTAAGGTACCCCCGGCACGGTGTCATCCCGAGGCCCGATTACCGGTCATTCCGAGCCAGCGTGCGTGCTGGCTCGGAATGGCAATGCTGTTCGTAATGCGCGCCGCCAAATTTCTGTTTTCTCCTGTTTATACCATTTGCTGCAATAAGAACCGCCGCAGTCTTTCTCAGGACTGCGGCGGTTTCAACGTGTCAAAAAAGCCTCGCAGAGTTTGCCGCCCGCAGGCGGCAAAGGGAT
>ERZ857629.3657-NODE-3657-length-12727-cov-4.499684_pt1 | contig 12727 bp, 29 predicted proteins | sample MGYA00519700_ERZ857629 | MGnify/ENA primary metagenome ERZ857629 (study PRJEB31778, sample SAMEA3449351) | human gut metagenome | biome: human gut; feature: human-associated habitat; material: faeces | place: United Kingdom | collected 2010/2012 ... | reverse complement strand
ATTAATGGATGCAATGCAAAGAACAATGAAATATCTTTGTGAAAATATTCAAGGTTGTGTTTTTGGATATACTCAATCAGATGAAATTACATTGATTTTAATTGATTATCAGAAGTTAACCTCTGATGCTTGGTTTGATTATGAAGTACAGAAAATGACTTCTGTATCCGCATCTATGGCAACAATGATATTTAATAAATATTTTTCTGAAAATATAATTAAATATAATTCAACCTATGACCCTCTTATAGAAGAAAATAAACGCTTAATTGAAAAATATGTGAACGCCGCAGAAAAAGGTGCGATGTTTGACGCAAGATGTTTTAATATTCCAAAAGAAGAAGTAACAAATCTTATTTATTGGCGGCAGTTGGATGCAACGCGGAATAGTATTCAGATGGTGGGACAAGCTCATTTCTCACATGCTAAACTTGAAAATAAAACTTGCAATGATATTCAAGATATGCTAATGGTTGAATACGGAATTAATTGGAATAATTTTACAATTCCATGTAAAAGGGGAACCGCATGTATTAAAACAGAAGAAAAAGAAACAATTAAAGAACCAAATGTTTATTTTGGAGAACAAATTGGTGAAAGAATAATTGTTCGCCGCAAATGGAAGATTGATTATGAAATTCCTATTTTTAAAGGTACAGACAGAGATTATATTGATAAATTAGTTTTTGTTGAGCCAACCGTATGAATGTAGGAATAATTGGAGGCACACTTGATGATTATGACCTTTTGGATAAAAGGTTAAACGAACTTATAGAGATAAAAGGGACATATTTATTTAATATAGTGTGTTCTCCCAATTCTTTGGGAGATAAATGGGCAGAAAATAATGGTTCTGGCAAAAGATATTTTTTTGGCGCATTTAATGATTATATCAAAGAACTTGATTTTGCTATTGTATTTATGAATGAAAAAAATTCCCGCCATCCAGTTTTGGAGAGGTTGAGAAGAGAAGGAAAGCATGGAACGGTAATTATAAGATGAAAATTAAAACAGAGGAAAAAAGAGATTATGTAATTATTACTTATACTCTTGGTGAAAATAGTATTGATGAAGTTTATGAAGTATTTAAACATGTTTCAAAAGTATTTTCTGATAAACATGTTATTGTAGTTCCAAATACAATGAATGTTAGTGATTTTTTGGATGATGAATCCGCAATTAGACTTTTAGAATCAGTTGAGATTGAATTAAAAAAGATTAAGGAGAATAGAAAGAATGGGAAAAAATAAAAGCAAAAAAGCAAAAAGAACAGAGTTTCAGATTATGAGAAGCCGCATGGCAAAACTTGATTATCAGATGAAGAAAGAGATTGAAAATGCAAAAAGAAGTAAAGGTAAATCCGCAGGAGACACTGAGTTCGCCGTACAGCTGTAATTTAATAAGACCAAAACCCGCACCATATAAAATTGTACTGGTAGATGATGATGGAAAAGAATTTTTTATTTTACCTTGCAATAAAAAATTTAATTGGTTGCAGAAAAAGATGTTTAAGTTACTATTGGGATTTGAAGTAAAGGAGAATAAAGAATGATTGGAATTATTGTTCCACTTGTTGTATTAATTTTACTGAGAAATTACTGATAACGAATTCGAGGAAAATGTTTTAACACTATATAAAAATTAAGGAAAATGGGGAGAGATGTAAATGCATTTCTCCTTTTCCTATAAATGAAGGTAGTAAAACCGGAAGATTAATTTAAAGCCGTAATCTGAATTTCAAAATAGATTTGAGAAGAGTTTTGTCCAGAGCAAAACGATTTTCGATTTTAAAAAAATTTTTTTCATAAAATACACCCCCGGGTAAACGAAACACGAATCCACTTTTATCTCAAACTTATCTGGGAAAAATACATAAAAAGTAATGACGCTCTCGTCAAATCCTCGGGCCGTAGACGCAAGCGCAGGCCCTAATTTCCATTATAACACGAGACACAACAATTTGTCAAGCAAAAAGTTGCACAAAAATATTTCATTTCATTTCCCAAATTTCGTCACTTTGCACAACAGCACATTGCACAAAACCAGTAGTCAATCTTTGTGCAATATTACCTATTGACATCGTCGCACATCTGTGATATAATAGACTTGATGCTCTCATGGAGCGTAGTTAGTAACAAAAACTGCGATTTCCAGTAGTTCGCTTGTTAAGAAATTAACAAAGAAAATTTACAAAAACCTCTTGACAAGTAACTATCTGTGTGCTATACTATGTATAAAGAAAGAGAGAAAGAGAGGAACAAAGACATGAAGTATGAGGTTGTAGATAAAGAGGGAAAATTCGTTTTATTAACAAGTAGCAAGAGTTTGGCTGAACTAACTGCCAAGAGAGTGGGTGGCTCTATCATTGACACCTATCTGGTATAGAGCGGGTTAGCTCAGGCTAACCTTCAAGCCAAGAGGCAAGGTAAGGCAAAGAGAAAGACGCAAAGAAAGAGCTTGACAAGCAAGCACAAAGGTGTTATAATAAGTATAAAGATAAGAGAAAGAGAGAGTGATTAATATGACAAGAGATAATGAATGGTTATGGTTCGACTTAGATGGAACTTTAGTGGACTTCTATGGAGTAGAAGGATGGCTTGACTATCTGGTACATGGTAGTACAGTGCCTTATGAGATAGCAAGACCGCTTGTATCTATGAGCCTATTTGCAAGGCGTGTCAATGAGTTACAAAGACGTGGTTATAAGATAGGTATTATTTCATGGGCAAGTAAGAACGCAACACTTGACTATGTACAGGCAATAGAAGAAGCCAAGAGAGCATGGTTGAAGAAGCATCTTCCAAGTGTTAACTGGAATGAGATTATTATAACAGAGTATGGACAGAACAAACGTGCGGCTGTGCCTTACGATGGGATTCTTTTTGATGATGAGGCAAAGAACAGAGCACAGTGGAATGGGGCAAGTGTTGACGCTGTAATTATGATGGAAGCACTGAGGGGATTAATCAAGTATCATGTGTAAGGATGTAAAGAGAGAACAAACGTTCTCTCTTTATCTATGTTCTGCGATTCAGGGGACGCAGATTGTTAAAAAATTAACAGGAGTGTTAATAGAATAACAAAGGCAAAGGAGTAGCGAAACTTCACCACACTAAAGTGTTAAAGCATTAAAGTAACGCAGTAATACAGCATTCCAGTGGCAGAGGATTAGTGCAGGAAAGCAAAGAATATTTTTAAAATATTTTCATTTTCCTATTGACAAATTAATCTGATTGTAGTATACTATAATCAAGTTAAGAGAAGGAGGTCATTAAAGATGACAGTAAAAGAAATGATGGATAACGTAATCAGACAGTTAGGTTTTGAGAGTCCACTGACAGTGATGTTCTGTGAGGATTGTGAGTCAGGAGAGTTCACTAATGAACAGTTAATGCGATTGATGTATACAATCGTAGAGTATTAAAGGAAAGGCAGAGCGACCGTCATGGTCGCCTGCTGCCCCAACTAATTATACCACAGGTCGCCGCAGCTTGTCAAGAGGAAAATTGCACAAAATATTAAATAATTCGCATCCCGAAATTAGCCATTTTGTACATTGACAAACCTATTGGCTTGTAGTATACTATAATTAAAGATAAGGAAAGGGGAACAAAGAAATGGAATTTACCAGAGAACAGATAACATTTATCATGCAGTGTGTAATTAATGCTTGCGAGTTGTTTAGTGATGAGTATGACGCTATTGAAGAAGAATTAGAAAAATATGAGAAAAAAGACTTGACAAATGAGTAACTTGGTGTTATACTTAATGTATCAAATGAAAGAGAGGAAATGATGAGAATGATTAAAACAGTATTAGCAGTTATGGTAGGTATCGCAGTAATTGGTGGTGTAGGAAACTATGAAAGTACATACACCAGAACCGCAGAGGTCACAGGGGTACAGAATGACAGCCTTGTTACTTTTACAGATGCAACAGGCAATGACTGGGATTATTACTTTGAGGACGGCACAGACCTTGAAACTGGCGATAATGTAAAACTTATCATGGATACAATGCACACTGACAGCAATATCTATGATGATGAAATTAAAAAAATAGTCCTTGACAAATGAGTCAAGGACTGGTATAATAGGTATTAGAAAGAGGGGTGAAAAGAAATGAAAAGAAAAACCGATAGAGAGGTTATGTTAGAAATATTTAAAAGGGCGGGCGTAAACATTATTTATGAACAGGATGATTACATTGAGGTTGAGCCAGAAACCTATGGCGAAACTGTGGGCTTTTGTTTTGATAAAAATGGTAACTTATTAAAACTTATTTAAAAGAAAGAGGTGTTCTTTATGATGATTTTAGGACTTTACATTGAAAAAGGTTACGAAACCGCACTTGTGGATTGCTCAACAGGGGAAATTCTCTCACAGAATCGAGAGGAAATTGTCAGAATCCTTGCACAGAATGATGGAAGTTATCTATTACAATTAATTTAAAAAATTTCAAAAAAGGGCTTGACAGGTTCAAGCCCTTGTGTTATAATAAAGACAGTTAAAGAAAGAGAGGTAAATGAAATGAGTTATACAGTAGAATTTGTTATTATGGCAGTATTATTTAGCATGACAGTAGGTGGATTCATGGCACTGTGTATTGTAAACATCATAGCAGAGGATGGCAAGCCAATAGTCAAATGGATAATAGGAATTATACTTGCGGTTGCTATTGGTTGCGGTATTAGTGGATTAGTTACATTACAGAATAAAGGTGATGATGAAGCATGGAACAACGGATACTGCACAGAGTGTAATGAGCCTTACAGATTTGCAAATGCGGTACACCACAGAAACAGTGATGATGAATATTATTACACTTGTGATAATTGTGGTCACACAATTGTAATACATGGATTAAAAGAAAGATAAAAAAATAAAAAATGGGGTTGACAAACTCAACCCCACATGTTATAATAAAGACAGTTAAAGAAAGAGAGGTAAATGAAATGAAAGTATTAGTAGTAGTAATTATTATCGCATTGTACACATTAAGTTATTTAAGCTATTATAATGAATGGGAATGGTTTTGGATGCCAGTTGAAATCCTTGGCAAAATTATAACTATGACTAAAACGCTTACATTTATTAGAGTATTTCCACTAATGATTAAATATCATCTAAACCCTTTTTCAGTAACACCAAAACAATTAAGAAAAACGTTATCAGAAGAGGATAAAGAAAAATTTATCACAAATGTTCCAAAAAAATACAGAGAAACAGCAAAAGAATTTTTTAAATAGGGATTGACAAACTCAATCCCATGTGATATACTATAATCAACAAAAGAGATAAGAAAGGAATTGATAATTATGACAGAACAGGAATATGAAAAAACTTTAAAAGCCGCTTATCATCTGGTTTATGATGACATGGTAACAAAAGGACCGAGAATGTTTCGTGGACATTATGATGCAAAGCATGGAAACAATAGTTTCATGTATGGCATTTGTACAGTAATGGAATTTATCGCAGATAAAGCAAGTCCAGAAATCTATGATAAATTTAGTACAGAATTTGTAAAAAACATGAATAAAAGTGAGGAAAGGGCTTGACAAAAGCCCAAACCTCTGGTATAATAAGTACATAAGATAAAGAAAGAGAGGAATAAAAAATGTATGAATTAAAAGAAAGTGGTTGCTGTCCTTACATATTAAATAAAGAAGAATACGAATGGATGATAGGACAGCTTAGAGCCAAAAGAACATCAGAATTAAAAAAGGCAATGGGCGAATACATGGACTGTTTTGGGGTTGCGGAGTTGCGGGCGCTTGTTAAAAGTGTAACAAAGGAACAGTAAGAAAAAAGAGCTGAAATTTCAGCTCTTTTTTGTGCAATTTGCCAAGTTGACAAAATGAAAGAAGTGTGGTAAAATGGCCGGCCGGCGACAAGTGCTGCGGCCGGTTTTTGTGCAAAACAGAGAAATTCAACTATTTTACAGCGAAATCTTTGTGCAATTTGCCTATAGACATTTTCCCGTAACCATGCTATACTATAATCAAGATAAAGGAAGAGGGGTAAATAAAATGATTAAGATAAAAGCGTTAATGGCAATTAATATAGACACTGTTGCAACTACAACAACTTGCTACCACTGTCCGTTAAAATGGGACTGTAAAAAATGGTTTTATTATGATTACAATGTCAATAATAAAATGTGTGATACTGTTGATGAAACAATTCTGTTTGGAAAGTACGACCCTTGGAAAGGTTATGGATTAACAACAGAAGAAGCAAAAAAAAGAAATTTAAAAATGTGTTGACAAATTCAACCTCATGTGATATACTATAATCAAGTTAAGAGAGAGAGGAAAAAAGAGATGGAAAAATATATTAAAGTTGAAAATACAATTTATGGATTACAGAATATTAAGAAAGTTGAGATTAAAGGTGCCAGAAAAAACAGAAAGACTTCTAAAGGTGTTGCTATTGTTTATTATGAGGGTTGGGTAGAAATCAGATACATGGATGACACATACGAAATTATTCGTCTTTATTTAGAAGAAGATAACGAAGATAAAATGTATGAAATGCAGAAAGAATTAGTTGAAAAAATTTATAAAATATTGCTTGACAAATAAGGCAAAGAGGATTATAATAAATGTATCAAATGAAAGAGAGGAAAATAAAAATGAAAGAGATTTATGATTATAGATTTGAGTACAAAATGGATGGTTGGAAAAACTTTGTTGATACAAGTATCTGGAAACATGTGAGATACCTTGCTCCAGAAGAAGCAGAAACATTAAACTTTACAATCAAAACTTTTGATGAACTGGTTGACTTAGTTCGAGATGATTTATTTATGAACGCTGAACTTTCAAAGAACTTTTTCAGAAAAACAGTTGTTCGGTTGAGTAACGTAGAAGATTATTACTCAACAGCTGTCACAGCTAAAAATTTCAAACCTATTGAGGTACGTTGTGTGTACAATAAAATGAGTATGTCAATGAAAGGACTTGCTGACACACTGGACGCTGACAGCTTTTGTGAATACCTGAGAGACAGAGGAATTACAAAAATTTGAGAAAAAATAAAAAACTATTGACAAATTATAAAAGATAGTATATAATATAATTAAAGAAAAGGAAAAAAGAAAGGAATTGATAATTATGATGAACAGATAAAATAAAATTTGACATGGACGGGTTTTAATGGTATAATTAAATAAAAAGAGGTAAAAAGATGAAAATGAAAGAAACAAAATATAAAGGATATTTTGTCACAGAAGATGGAAAAGTCTGGAGCGAAAAAAGTCATAAATTCCTTTCCATGTCAATGAGAGGTATGTATTTAAGAGTTACATTATTTTTAGATGATAAAACAAGAAAGGGTGTATCAGTACATAGATTAGTAGCAGAAACTTTTATACCTAACCCATTAAATTTACCTGAAGTAAATCACATTGATGAAAATAAATTAAATAATAATGTAAATAATCTTGAATGGGTAACAAAAAAACAAAATGCTAATCATGCAACAAGAAATGAAAGAATTTCAAAAAGAAACAAAGAGATTTTTGCAAATACAGAAATAAAAAGAGGTAAACACCCAGAAGCACAAAAGATACAAATGTGTGACCCAAAAACAAAAGAGGTATTGAAAGAATTTGATTCTATCGCAAGTGCCTGTGATTATTTAGGAAATTATCCAAAAGGTCAGCCAAATATTTCTGCGGTTTTGAATGGTAGAAGAAAAACAGCGTATAAATATTTTTGGAAAAGGTCTTGACAAGTGGTAACATTGGTGCTATAATAATATTAAAGAAAAGAGAAAAGGAGAAAATAAAATGAATACAATTTACTTTGATTTAGACGGAACTTTATGTGACTTCTACGGTGTAGAGAACTGGTTAGACTATCTGGAAAATGAGGATACTACACCTTATGCAATTGCAAGACCGCTTTTCAACTTCTCAGTATTTGCAAGACTGCTTCACAAATTACAGGAAAACGGCTACAGAATCGGCATTGTAAGTTGGTTAAGTAAATGCGGTTCGACAGCTTATAACACAGCAGTAACAAGTGTAAAACTTGCATGGCTCGAAAAACATCTTCCTAGTGTTGAATGGGATGAAGTTAAAATCGTAAACTATGGCACACCAAAAAGCACAGTTGTTGACTGTGACGGTTGGCTCTTTGATGATGAGGAACGCAACAGAAAAGAGTGGGGTGAAAACAGTTTTGATGTAAACGACATTATTGGAACTCTCAGAAAATTTTTCTGAGAGATTCCAAAAAAGTATTGACAAATAAACCAAAAGGCGTTATAATAGGTATATCAAAAGAAAGAGAGGAAATAAAAAATGGTAGAAAACAAATGTTATAAATGTGCGGAACTTGAAGGTTGTTATGCTGGACGTCATGGTGAGGGAAGTCCAAATTGTAGGTGCTATTGCCCTTGTTATTCAAAAGATTCATGTATTATCGTTGAAAAATCTGATAAAGGTATCCGATTAATCGACAGAACTAAAATGGAAGTGCTGTGTGAGGGAAATAATTTATCAGTAGAGCAGATTCTAATAGCTTTAAATATTGATTTCAGAAAAGTATTTTTAAATGAAAATAGGGCTTGACAAAAGACAAGCCCTGTAGTATAATTAAATCATAGAAAAGAAAGAGAGGTATTAAGAATGAGAAAAGTTGTTTATCAGATTATGGAAGGTAAAAAGGTTGTAAAGGAAACCACAAGTTATGCAGAGGCAAAAAACAAGCCGCATAGAATTAAAATGGTAGATGTAAAATAAAGGGGGCTTTAAGCCCTCTTTTTTTGTGCAATTTTACTACTTGACAAACTTTCCAAAAGATGATAAAATTGGCGGGCCGCAGGCGAGCGCTTCACTTACGCCAAGGCCCGAAATTCCATTATACCACATGGAGCAACTTTTGTCAATAGGCAAAATAGATAAAAATAATAACAAAAAAAATCCCGAAATTGTGCAATGTGACGAAAATTATCTTTGTGCAGGTTTACCAAAAATTTAGCAAATCGCACCCGCATCTTTGTACACTTTTTCTATTGGTCATTTTACACAAAAATTAACCATTTATTTTGTGCAATTTTTTTAAAAATAATCCTTGCAATCTTTAGTGGCTTGTGGTATTATAATACTTGTAAGGAAGAGAAAGACAAGAAAGCAAATAAAAAAACTTATAAAAAAGTTAAAAAAGTTCTTGACAAACCTCTTCACTGGTAGTATAATAAAGACATAGAAATGAGAGAGAGGTAAAACAAAAATGGAATTTATCAACAGACCAAACACAAATAAGATTGACAGAAGAATGGATTACTCTATTGTAATTGATACAGAAACTTGTCCAGTAGACAAGTCATTAGAACAGGTACTTCCAACAAATATGTGGGTTTATGATTGCGGTTTTGCTGTCATCAACAAACGTACTGGTGAGGTTTTTGAAACATGGTCATTTGTAAATGCTGACATTTTTCTTGACGAAAAACAGCTTATGAAATCCGCATACTATGCAAACAAAATTCCGATGTACTGGGAAGATATTAAAAGCGGTAAAAGAATTTTAACATCTTTCTATAACATCAGAAAACAGCTTGTGGAGTGCTGTGAACGTTATAACGTGAAAAAGATTTTTGCTCACAATATGCGTTTTGACTATGGCACTTTAAACACTACTCAGCGTTGGTTGACTAAATCAAAATATAGATATTTCTTTCCTTATGGTTTGGAAATCTGTGATACTATGAAAATGGCTCGTGATGTAGTGTGTAAAATGCCAACTTACAAGCGTTTCTGTGAGGAAAACGGCTACTTGACAACAAGAGGACAACTGAGAGTGACAGCCGAAATTCTTTACAGATTTATTACAAAAGATAATACTTTTGTAGAAAAACACACTGGACTTGAGGACGTTCTGATTGAGAAAGAAATCTGCCATTATTGTTATAGACAGCACAAAAAAATGAGAACTGGACTTTGGGAAAAATAAAGAAAAAAATTTAAAAAAACTATTGACAAAATGTAAAAAATATGGTATTATTATTACAAGATAAAGAAAGGAAGTGAAAAATAATGAGAAGCCCACCAAAAAGAAAATAAAAAAAGTCTTGACAAACAAGACCACAGGTGGTATAATAAAGACATAGAAAACAAATAATAAATCTCTTATTAAGAAAGGAATTGATAATTATGACAAACAAAAAAATGACAAACGCACAGGCACTTGAAATCGCACTTGAGGTTCTTAAAGAAACCGATACAGAAAAGTATGCAGAGGTTATCGAGAAACTTGACAAAATGCTTGTACAGGTAAACAAAAAATCTTCCGCAAATCGTAAGCCAACAGCAACTCAGCTTGAAAATGAGGGTCTGAGAGCAAAAATTGCAGAGTACCTTACAAACACAGGTAAAAGACTCACAGTTTCCGAAATGATGAAAGAAATCGAGGGTCTTGAAGAGCTTTCAAACCAGCGTGTAACATCTCTTGCAACTTCCCTTTATAAAGAGGGTAAAATCGAGAGAGAAGTTGAAAAACGCAAAGCATACTTTTTCGCAAAATAATTAAAGGGGGCGAAAGCCCCCTAACATTTAAAGAAAGGGTTTAAAGTATGACAGATAATGAAATTATAGAGCGTAACATGGAATTGCTAGACATTAGCAGAGAAGAAGCAACGCAAATGTTAGAAGATGATAAAAGAATAGACAAGGGGGAAAAACTTTTTACATTGACACCAGAACAGGAAAAAGCGTCTAAAAAAGCACGACAGGCAGACCGCAAGAAAAAAACAACTGTTTACAAGTTTGATACTTCCAAAAGGAAGAAACCAGAAAATAAAGGAAAGCAAGCTATCATTACAGCTTTGACAGAATCGGTCGAAAATCTGGGGGCAGAGAATTTAGACGTGACTAACAACGAACGTGAGTTCTTTTTTGAACTGAATGGCACTAAGTATAAAATTGTACTAAGTATGCCGAGAAAATAACTTAATTTTTGTGCAAAACGCTGAATTTTTAATTCGGCGTTTTTTGTGCGGTTTTCACAAAGTTTTAGCCGAATCTTTGTGCAAAATTACATCTTGACAAATCGGCGGGCCGGCAGCGTGCGCTTAGGCCCGAACTTCAATTATAACACACGAAGCAACTATTTGTCAATAGACAATTTGCACAAAAATAACGCCTAAAAAATCCCAAAATTCTACCAACCGGCAAACTGCACAAAAATTAAACCGCACTTTTGGTTATTTTGTATATTGACAAAACCGCACACCTATAGTATACTATAATCAAAGATAAGGGAAGGGGAACAAACAAATGAAAGTATCAAGAAATGAAATGATTAGAATTAGAAAGAATCTTCTTAGACAGATGGACACATTCATCAGAGAAAATATTAGTGAGGACGTAGTAATTGACGTTTGGCTTGCTTGCGGTCTTGAGGATGGATGGGATGAGGAAATTCTGACAGAGTATGCAAGTAATGATGGACTCTGGAATGATTGCATTAACGCTTGCCGCAAATGCTGTGAAATCGAGGGAATTTTATAAAAAAGGGGTTGACAAGTTCAACCCCATGTGCTATAATAAATGTATCAAAAGAAAGAGAGGTTGATAATTATGTTAAAGATTGAAGATAAACTCAGCGGATGGAAAATTACAGGTTTTGAAACCAAGCCAATTTTTGGCGACCAAGTTCTTTCTTTGGAAGAATGTATGAAAACAATTAAACGACAGGAAACAATGGATTTTATTCTTGATAACTTTCGTTTTAGTAAAGGAATAAAAGATGGAACGTGGTTCACTGTTCTTGACTGGGATACAATTATGAAAGTTTCAATCATGGAAACAAATCCAGAAGAGGAAAAACAGTTAGAAGAAACTTTCGGCAAAAACTGGATTAAAAATTATCTGCGGTTCAATCATTAAAAAAATAAAAATGGGGGTTGACAAACCTCAGCCCCCATGGTATAATAAGTACATAGTTAAGAGAGGAGATAAACAAAATGACAGAAAAAGAAATGGAAGCAAAAACACTTTTGTTTGATGCAATCGAAAAATCAGCTTTATACGTTGGTGTAGAGGAAACCAAAAAGTTGATTGAAGAAATCTTCAAAGAAAGTGAGGAAATGTAATTATGAAAGTATGGCGTGATGTATTAGCCGGAATCGGTTTGGCGGTTATTCTTATTATAGTAATAATTGGTACAGAAAATTATACTAGCAATGTGAGATATACAGAAGTGACCGCAACAAAGAAAATTTACCACGAAGACAGTGATTCCACCACAATGGAATTTGAAAATGAACAGGGGGATAAAATTTATTCTATAGATGATTACGTTTGTCCTCTTGGCACAGAAGCAGTTATTTATTATGATAAAGATACAGGTGAGCTGCTAAAAATCACAACAAGGACTATTTTATAAAATAGTCCTTGACAAAATCCATGAGTAGGTGTATAATAAAAGAAAAAAGAAAGTGAGTGGAAACCATGAATGTATTAATTTTATTTTCATTATTAACAATCGTAAATGTTATCTTTTCGACTATCAAATCTATTGTAACAATTAAATCTGGAAAAACAGTCGCGAGTCTTATTTCCGCTGGATACTATGGTTATTATAATGTAGTCCTTATTTATACAGTTGCAGATTTTCCATTATGGCAAAAAGTTATCGTAACTTTTCTTGCTAACCTTGTGGGCGTGTGGCTTGTCAAATGGGGTGAGGAAAAAGCAAGGAAAGACCGCTTATGGA
>ERZ857629.3653-NODE-3653-length-12737-cov-2.583504_pt1 | contig 12737 bp, 10 predicted proteins | sample MGYA00519700_ERZ857629 | MGnify/ENA primary metagenome ERZ857629 (study PRJEB31778, sample SAMEA3449351) | human gut metagenome | biome: human gut; feature: human-associated habitat; material: faeces | place: United Kingdom | collected 2010/2012 ... | reverse complement strand
CAGAAAAAAGGCAATGAAGGGCGACAAAACTATTGCCGGTGAGGTTGAATTTTTGGAGAGACTTGTATCAGAAATGGAACAAGGCAAGACTGCAAGAGCCGTAGAAATGACCGACGACGAAAAAGAATATCTCAAAGAGGTATCTCTGCTGACAATTAAGCCTGTAATCTACGCTTGCAATATGGGCGAAAATGATTTTGTGGACGGAATTGACAACAACAAATACTACAACATAGTAAAAGAGATTGCCGCTGACGAGGGAGCAGAGACATTCCCGATTTGTGCCGAAATGGAGGCAGAAATTGCAGAGCTTGAGCCGGATGAAAAAGAGGCTTTTCTCGAAGATATGGGTCTCGAAAAATCCGGTCTCGACAGACTGATTAAAAAGAGTTATTCACTGCTCGGACTTATCAGTTATCTCACAGCAGGCAAGCCTGAGGTAAGGGCGTGGACAATCAAAAAAGGAACAAAAGCTCCGCAGGCAGCCGGAAAAATTCATACAGATTTTGAGCGTGGATTCATCAGAGCAGAGGTTGTTTCTTTTGGTGATTTGATGGCTTGCGGCTCAATGGCAGTAGCTAAGGAAAAAGGTCTCGTACGTTCTGAGGGCAAGGACTATGTTATGAAAGACGGCGATATTGTACTATTTAGATTTAACGTATAAGTGCTATAAGGCAGTGGTGTCACATGAAAAATAACGATGATTTTCAGCTCATATCCAAAATAAGAGACGGCGATGAAGCCGCTATGGAAGAAATTATACTGAAATATAAATCGATGGTGGAAGCCATAGCAATGAAATACATCTATTCGCCTTTAGAAAAAGATGACCTGGTTCAAGAAGGAATGATAGGTCTTCTTGCAGCTATAAACTCCTATACATATAATAAAGGTACGCAGTTCAAAACCTATGCTAATATTTGCGTCAATAATGCTGTACAAAATGCAATAAAGAAAGTGTCGAGAATAAAGGATATTCCCCAGGAAAACACAGTATCTCTCGACGACGACTATCTCGAATACTGTGCCTCACTGAGTGCAGAGGACGAGTATCTCGCCCAAGAAAGCGTAAGAAACCTCAGCGAAGCAATGTACGAGAAACTGTCTAAGTTTGAAAACGAAGTTATCAAACTGCACATGACAGGTTGCAGTTACACAGAGATTGCAAGGAAGCTAGACAAAAATCCAAAGGCTATAGACAACGCAATACAGCGAATACGCAAAAAGCTGAACGGAATAGTAATATAGCGTAAAACCTCTTGCAAAAACGCAAGAGGTTTTTTAATGTTCAACGAAAATCATCAAGGATTTGTACCAATATCTTAAATTCTGTCGGACAAACAAAAAAACGATGTATCGGAGTAGATACATCGCTTTTGGCGCAGAAGGAGAGACTCACGGAGCATAGCTCCGCTGCTTGATTTTATATACCTCGTGTCTCTGCCTACGGCAAACCGACACGAGATGTATTAGTATCAGAGTTCGGGTCTCCCCGATTCTGTCGGACAAACAAAAAAACGATGTATCGGAATGGATACATCGCTTTTGGCGCAGAAGGAGAGACTCGAACTCTCGCGGCGGTTACCCACCCTACGCCCTTAGCAGGGGCGCCTCGTCACCAACTTGAGTACTTCTGCGTGTGACAAAGATTAACCTGTCAAGTTTTGTTGCACTGTCGTGCAGTGATTACTCTATCATAACGGGAGCAAAAAGTCAAGAGAAATGTTTTATTATTTTTTGAATTTTTTTCTTGACATTATGTTTTCATTATGATAATATATCAAAGCACTAAGTTATGCAGAGGTATCGAAGTGGTCATAACGAGGCGGTCTTGAAAACCGTTTGGGCGAAAGCCCGCGTGGGTTCGAATCCCACCCTCTGCGCCAAAAAGCTATCGTAGATTTACGATAGCTTTTTTTGATGTTCACCTTATGTATAATATCTAAATTACAAACATATTATATAAGCGGTGATACTGTGAACAAAAAGCTAATTAAGACTGAAATAATCGGATTCGTTGCTGTTTGTATAGTAGGCACACTGCTCCACTTTGTGTATAAATGGACCGGCGAAAATAAATTTTTTGCACTCTTTTGCCCTGTCGGCGAAAGTCCTTGGGAGCATTTGAAGCTGCTGTATTTCCCTTTTCTGATTTTCACTATATGCGAAAGGGTTATATTGAACAAAGATAAATTCAATGTATTTTTCGCAAATTATGTTGGAATATCAGTGGGTATGCTGCTGACGCTGAATATATACTACACATCACTGGGCATAACAGGAAAACAAATTTCCGCAGTGAATATAGCTTCGTTTTTTATAGGAGTGGCAGCTGCGTTCATAATCAGCTATATAATGATAAACAGCAGTATAGGCGGTAGCTTGGCAAACGGCATATGCTGTGCATTGTTTATTGTGGATATAATAATTTTTATGCTATTCACTTTTGAGCCTCCGATTATACCGCTGTTTCAAGATCCACAAACTTTGCAAGATCGCGCTCACAGCACATCCGGTTATACAATCCGGTAAGGAAATACGGAATTTAAGCCGGCTTAATATTGTTCTGTTCCAAATTCATAACGGCTGACAGCCCTGCAGCTACAGCCGACACAAAAACGCCCATAAGGACAGTCTTAGGTGAGCTGAAAAGCTCATCTGTTCCGTAGGTGGCCAAATATACTGCTATATAGGCTACAGCCGCCTGAACAAAAGTTCGGGTGGCTCTTTTAATTGTGTTTTGAGTAAATTTCACTGTTTATCATCTCCAAATCATTTAATCTGTGATTTATTACCTTTACTTTTTCTTCTATCAGCGGTATGCGCTGAGCAAAATTGTTGTGCTTGTCCACCTTATTTTCTAACTGCTTTATGCGATAAACTGTCAGTTCAGATGAGGTTATGATTCCGCCGAAAGTACCGGTAAGAGTACCAACAAGTGCAAGCAATGCAACTATGATTTCGCTGTTCATTCTCACTCTCCTAAAATTTATTTCTGAGACATTTATATTTTAGATAAGTAGAACATTTGTGTCAAGTAATGGTCCAATAATTTAGACTGTCATGATAGTAAATATAGCACACCCTACGCATACATAGGTTGTATAATTATGTGTATACTTATCCATTTTTGTGTATATTTATAATGTTTTTTTGGTTTTCTATTGACAGAGAAAATGATGGTAGTATAATATTGAATAATTAAATTAGGAGATTATTGTATGACACAGGTATTTATTGACGGAAGCCAAGGTACAACAGGCTTAAAAATATACAATAGATTTGAAAATCGAAAAGACATTGAACTTTTGACTATTGATCCAGAAAAAAGAAAAGATCCAAATGAAAGAGCAAAAATGATTAACTCATCGGACATTACTTTTTTGTGTCTGCCGGATGCGGCGAGCATAGAAGCAGTATCGCTGGTTGAAAACGACAATGTGAAAATTCTTGATACCTCTACTGCACACAGGACAAGCGACGGCTGGGCATACGGATTTCCCGAATTAGACAATAAATTCTTAGAAGCGGTAAAAAGTTCAAACAGAATTGCAGTTCCGGGCTGCTATGCAAGCGGATTCAACTCGATAGTATATCCCCTTATTCACAGCGGGCTTATGTCTAAAGATTATCCCGTTACCTGCTACGCAATGAGCGGATACACCGGTGCCGGAAAAAAAGGCATTGCACAATATGAATCTGCCGAGAGAGACCCCGAGCTCGACTCACCGAGACAATACGCATTGTCTCAGGAGCACAAACATCTTAAGGAAATGAAAGCAATCAGCGGTCTGTCGAGAGTTCCCTTCTTCGCACCACACATTTGTGACTATCCGAGAGGGATGGTAGTAAGTATCCCGATATTCACCGATATGCTGACAAAAAAAGCTACTAAAGCTGAAATTCAGGAAATGTTTGCTGAGCACTATGACGGCAAGAAATTCGTTAAAGTAAGACCTCTCGGTTACACAGAAGGTATGATAGCATCTAACACCTTTGAATACAGAGATGATATGGAAATTGAAATTAACGGAAATGATGACCGAATAGTTATCACCTCACGATTTGATAATTTGGGCAAAGGCGCCAGCGGTGCGGCAATTGAATGTATGAACATTGCGCTGGGCATTGAGCCGACAACAGGACTAAACTTAGGAGAATAGAAATGAAAGAAACATTCAAGGCAATAAATGGCGGAATTTGTGCCGCCAAAGGATATAAAGCAAACGGTACATACTGCGGTATAAAGAAGCCTGCTAATGATGACCCGAGCATCAAGCACAAAAACGACATATGTCTGTATGTCAGCGAAGTACCTGCCAACGCAGCGGCAGTTTACACCCAAAACAAAGTAAAGGGTGCACCCATACTTGTTACAAAAGCAAATCTGAAAAAATCCGGCAACAAGGCTATCGCTGTAATTGCAAACTCAAAGAATGCAAACACCTGCAACGCCGACGGTGTAGAAAAAGCCAACAAAATGTGTGAACTTGTGGCAAAAGAGTTGAACATAACACAAGAGGAAATTATTGTCGCCTCGACCGGTGTTATCGGTCAGATACTGCCGATAGAGCCTATCGAAAAGGCTGTACCGATTTTGGCTAAAGGACTTTGCTACAACAAAAACGAAGAAGCCGCAAGAGCTATAATGACCACCGATACAGTCAAAAAGGAATACGCAGTTGAATTTGACATAAACGGAGTTACCTGCCACCTCGGCGGAATGGCTAAGGGCTCAGGTATGATACATCCAAATATGGCAACGACACTTAACTTTATCACAAGCGACTGTGCTATCAGCAGTGAATTGCTCCAAAAGGCACTTTCCGAAATAGTTAAAGTAACCTACAACTGTCTTTCAATAGACGGTGACCAATCCACAAATGATATGGTTTGTCTTATGGCAAATGGAATGGCATTCAATGACGAAATTACAACTGAGGGAAAAGAGTACGAAACATTCAAGAATGCTCTGTATCAAGTTATGGCTAATTTGACAAGAATGTTGGCTAAGGACGGCGAAGGCGCTACAAAACTGCTCGAGTGCATAGTGTCCGGAGCACAAGACAAGGACACAGCAATCACTGTAGCAAAAAGCGTTGTTTGCTCTACCCTGTTCAAAGCCGCAATGTTTGGTGAGGATGCGAACTGGGGTCGTGTGCTCTGTGCTATCGGCTACGCAGATGCAGAATTTGACATCAACAAAGTTGATGTCGACCTAAAGAGTGAAAAAGGAATAGTCACGGTATGTAAGAACGGCGCCGGAGTAGAATTCAGCGAGGAAAAGGCCGCAGAGGTACTCTCCTCCGACGAAATCTACATTCTCATAAACCTAAATCAAGGCCCCGAAAGCGCTACGGCATGGGGTTGCGACTTAACATACGACTATGTAAAAATAAACGGAGACTACCGCACCTAATAGGTGTCTGTAAAACAATCGTCATTGCCGTTAAGTCGCAACTACGAAGTCCGATTTGAGTACGACCGCAGGGAGTCCGCAAATCGCAAAGAAACAGTCTGGCGGACTGTTTCGCACTGAGTGACGGCTGTGAATATAAATATCGTATAGGAGGGCACTATGGATATAAACAATCAACAAAAAGCGGAAGTATTGGCACGAGCACTGCCATACATACAAATGTACAGAAAAAAGACCGTCGTTGTAAAATACGGCGGAAATGCAATGATAAATGAGGAGCTCAAAGAGGCTGTTATGCACGACCTCGTATTGCTCACTACAGTAGGAATAAAGGTTGTACTTGTTCACGGAGGAGGTCCTGCAATAAACAAAACTCTCAATCAAATGAATATAGAGAGCAAATTTGTGGACGGGCTGAGAGTAACTGATAAGGACACAGTAAATGTAGTACAGATGGTACTGGCAGGAAAGGTAAACAAAGACCTTGTGTGCCAAATCGGCAATCTGGGCGGCCATGCTATCGGTCTGTCGGGTATGGACGGAAATATGATAAAGTGCAAGCCTCTAGACAAAGAGCACGGCTATGTTGGTGAAATTACAGAAATGAATATGGAAGCGGTAAACGAAATTCTGAACAACAACTGGATACCGGTTATCTCCACTATCGGATACGATGAGAACGGTAACTGCTACAACATAAATGCGGATACTGTTGCGGCAGCAGTAGCAGGAGAGTTGAAAGCAGAAGCACTGGTATCAATGACTGACATAGTAGGATTGCTGAGAGACAAAGACGATGACTCAACACTGATACACAGAGTGTACATCTCTGATACACCGGCGCTCATTGCTGACGGAATAATCAGCGGTGGTATGATACCGAAGATTGACTCAATGACACAGGCACTGCGTGACGGATGCAAAAAGGCATTTATTATTGACGGCAGAGTTCCTCACTCCATACTCATGGAGCTTCTTACTGATGAAGGTATGGGAACAATGTTTAGGAGCAGATAGGAGAAAGCATGAACACAAAAGAAACTGATAACAAATATGTCGCTCATACATACGGCAGGTTCAATGTTTGCCTAAAGGAAGGCAAAGGCTCAACCCTGTATGATGAAGAAGGCAAAAAATATATCGACTTTGGCTCAGGTATCGGTGTAACAGCACTCGGTATCTGCGACGAAGAGTGGAAAGAAGCTATAAAAAAGCAGCTTGATGAGCTGCAACACACAAGCAATTTGTACTACACAGAACCTTGTGCAAAATTGGCAGAGCTGTTGTGTGAAAAAACGGGTATGAAAAAAGTGTTCTTTGGCAATTCGGGTGCAGAAGCAAACGAAGGAGCAATCAAGTTCGCCAGAAAATACAGCTATGATAAATACGGTGACGGAAGAAGCACCATTATCACGCTAAAAGATTCCTTCCACGGAAGAACAATTACTACTCTCGCCGCAACCGGACAAGATGAGTTTCACACTATGTTCGGACCGTTTACTCCCGGTTTCAAATATTGCACACCTAACGACTGTGCCGAGCTGAACAAATTAGTCACTGATGATGTATGTGCAATAATGTTTGAATGCATACAGGGTGAAGGCGGAGTAAATGACCTTACTCAAGAATTTGTGGATGAAATCGCAAAAACAGCAAAAGAAAAAGACATTCTTATGGTAGTTGATGAGGTGCAGACCGGTAACGGCAGAACGGGAAAATATTTTGCCTATGAAAACTTTGGAATTACTCCGGATATTGTGTCTACAGCAAAGGGACTTGCAGGAGGATTGCCTATGGGTGCCGTGCTATTCGGAGAAAAGGTAGCCGACCATGTTACCGCAGGCAGTCACGGCTCAACATTCGGCGGAAATCCTATAGCTGCCGCAGGAGCTATCAGCATAGTGGAGAGAATAGACGATGACTTTCTCGCAGGGGTAAAGGCTAAGAGCGAATACCTAAGAAATGAAATATCAAAAATTAAAAATGTAACCGACATCAGCGGAAAAGGACTGATGATAGGAATAAGCACAACTAAGGATGCAGGAAAAATTGCTAACGAATGTTTAGAAAAAGGGCTGTTGGTACTGACCGCCCACAAAAACAAAGTGAGACTGCTCCCTGCTCTTAACATTTCATTCGGTGAAATGAATGAAGGACTTAATATTTTGAAAGAGGTAATTGAAAATGAAACACTTGCTTAAACTAAAAGACTTAGACAAATCCGAAATACTCGACATACTCAACCTAGCTGATCAGCTCAAATACGAAAATCACAACGGAATTGAGCATCATCATCTTAAAGGCAAAACTCTGGGTATGATATTCCAAAAGAGCAGTACAAGAACAAGAGTCAGCTTTGAGACAGGTATGTATCAGTTAGGCGGACAGGCATTGTTTCTCTCTAACAGAGACTTGCAGATAGGCAGAGGTGAACCTGTGCAAGATACAGCAAGAGTTCTCTCTCGCTATCTCGACGGAATTATGATAAGAACATTTGAGCAAAAAGAAGTTGAGGATTTGGCAAAATACGGCTCAATCCCGATTATAAACGGACTCACCGACTACTGTCACCCCTGTCAAGTATTAGCTGACCTTATGACAATCAGAGAATACAAAAAGAGTTTTGACGGTCTTAAATTCTGCTTTATCGGCGACGGAAACAATATGGCAAACAGCCTTATTGTAGGTGCAATCACAATGGGAATGGAATGTGCTATCGCCTGCCCTAACGACTACAAACCCGATGCAGAAATCATGAAATGGGCAGAAGAAAACGGAAAATTCACCTGCTCAGATGACATACTCGCTTGTGCAAAAGGTGCAGATATTCTCTACACAGATGTATGGGCATCAATGGGACAGGAAGACGAAAAGGCAGCAAGAGAAAAAATCTTTAAAGACTACCAAATCAATGATGCGGTTATGTATGTTGCTAAGGATGACGCAATGGTGCTCCACTGTCTACCCGCTCACCGTGAGGAAGAAATAACGGCAAAAATATTTGAGGCTCACGCTGACGAAATCTTTGACGAAGCAGAGAACAGACTTCATGCACAAAAGGCTGTACTTGTAAAGCTTTTGGCAGACTAAAGAAAGAAACACAGATTTATGGAACAAGAAGTATATATTTGTCTCGAAAACGGTCAGACATTCAAGGGATACAGCTTTGGCGCAACGAAGGAAGTTATCGGCGAGCTTGTATTCACTACCGGTATGTGCGGATATATCGAGACTCTGACAGATCCAAGCTACTACGGTCAAATCGTTATGCAAACATTTCCGCTTATCGGAAATTACGGAATAATCAATGAGGACAAGGAAAGCAACAAACCTTATGTCAGCGCATATATCGTTAGAGAAAAGTGCGACAAACCGTCAAACTTTAGGTGTGACGAGGATTTGGACTCTTTCTTAAAGGAAAATGATATTCCCGGTGTATACGGTGTGGATACGAGAGAGATAACAAAAATCATCCGTGAAAGCGGTGTTATGAACGCATTCATCACCACAAACCCAAAAAATGCCGACTATGAGAAAATCAAGGAATACAAAATAGTTGACGCAGTTAAGAGCGTATCGGCAGAGAAACCGCAGCTTATACCCAGCGACAACCACAAGTACAATGTGGTACTGTTGGATTTTGGTGCAAAAAAGAACATCGTCAGAGAACTTAACAAGCGAGGCTGTAATGTAGCGGTAATGCCCTACAACACAAAAGCCGAGGACATACTGAAACTGGGAGTAGACGGAATTATGCTGTCCAACGGCCCCGGTGACCCCAGCGAAAATACGGAAATAGTAGAAGAATTGAAAAAGCTAATCGGCAAAGTGCCTATGTTCGGAATTTGTCTCGGACATCAGCTTTTGGCTCTTGCCATGGGTGGAAAGACTACTAAGCTGAAATACGGTCACAGAGGTGTAAATCAGCCTGTGAAAAATCTCGAAACAGGCAGAACATACATTTCTTCCCAAAACCACGGTTATGCTGTAGTGAATGAAACAATAGAGGCAGCAGGCGGCAAAGTTTCCTACACAAACGCTAATGACGGCACCTGTGAGGGTGTAGACTATGAGGATAAAAAAGCGTTCTCGGTACAGTTTCACCCTGAGGCTTGCAGCGGACCGCACGATACAAGATTTATTTTTGATAAATTCATAGATTTGATGGGAGTTAAGGAATAATGCCTCTTGATACAAGCATAAAAAAAGTATTGGTTATAGGCTCCGGACCGATTGTGATAGGTCAGGCGGCAGAATTTGACTACGCAGGAGCACAAGCCTGCCGAGTTCTGAAAGATGAAGGTATTGAGGTTGTACTCGTAAACTCAAATCCGGCTACTATTATGACAGACAGAGCATTAGCCGACCACATTTATCTTGAGCCTCTTACTGAGGACACGGTAAAAAGAATAGTAGAAAAAGAAAAACCCGACTCAATCCTTTGCGGACTCGGAGGTCAAACCGGTCTGACAATCGGAATGCAATTAGCAAAGGACGGTTACCTTGAAAAAATGGGTGTTCGTCTCCTCGGTACAAATGCCGAAGCTATAGACAAGGCCGAGGACAGGCAGATGTTTAGGGACACTATGCTCAAGCTGAACCAGCCTGTTGTGCCCTCTGACATTGCTAACGACCTTGAAACCGCAGAAAAGATTGCAGACAAAATAGGCTACCCCGTTATTATCCGTCCGGCATTCACATTAGGCGGTGCAGGCGGCGGTGTAGCACATGACAAGCACGAGCTTGATATCATCGCAAAAAACGGACTTATGCTCTCCCCCATCACTCAGGTACTTGTTGAGCGTTACATTGCAGGGTGGAAAGAAATTGAATTTGAGGTTATGCGTGACCACGTGGGCAATGTTATAGCCGTATGCTCTATGGAAAATTTTGACCCCGTTGGCGTTCATACCGGTGACAGTATAGTAATTGCTCCTGCTGTTACTCTTGCCGACAAGGAATACCAAATGCTCCGTTCGGCATCTCTAGATATAATCACTGAACTTGGAATTGAGGGCGGATGCAACTGTCAGTTTGCGCTCAATCCCGAGAGTTTTGAGTACAGTGTTATTGAGGTTAATCCTCGTGTCAGCCGTTCATCTGCTTTGGCGTCTAAGGCTACCGGTTACCCTATTGCTAAGGTTACTACAAAGATAGCATTAGGCTACACATTGGACGAAATAAAGAATGATGTCACCGGCAAGACCTGTGCCTGCTTTGAGCCTACTCTTGACTATGTTGTAGTTAAGGTACCTAAATGGCCGTTTGACAAATTTGTCCAGGCATCGAGAAAACTCGGCACACAGATGAAAGCAACCGGTGAGGTAATGAGTATTGCTCCCACCTTTGAGGCTGCTATTATGAAAGCGGTCAGAGGTGCTGAAATCGGTCTCGACACATTGAACAACAAGGCTTTAGACGGCAAGGATGTCCACGAGCTGTTACATAATCAGGATGACCTTAGGTTGTTCTCAGTGTTTAAAGCGCTTAAAAAAGGTGTTTCGGTTGAAGAAATCCACAAAATCACAATGATAGACGAGTGGTTCTTATACAAGCTTCAAAATCTTGCCGAATATGAAAAAGAAATCAAAAACACGGCACTGTCTAATGAACTGTATCAAAAAGGAAAGAAATTAGGCTATCCCGATAAGGCTCTTGTGCGGCTCAGCGGTAACTCACTGGCTTTTCACAGAGATGCTGTATACAAAATGGTAGACACCTGCGGTGCGGAATTTGAGGCAGAAACGCCATATTTCTATTCCACATATGATGAACACTGTGAATCACGAAGCCTGCCAAACAGCGGAAAAGAAAAAATAATTGTGTTAGGCTCCGGCCCTATTCGCATCGGCCAAGGAATAGAATTTGATTACTCCTCGGTGCACTGTGTGTGGACGCTAAAGGAATTAGGATACGAGGTTATACTCGTAAATAACAACCCGGAAACAGTATCGACAGACTTCGACACCGGCGACAGACTGTATTTTGAACCGCTGACTGAAGAAGATGTTATGAACATAATCAAGGTAGAAAATCCTATCGGTGTCGTTGTTGCTTTTGGCGGTCAGACAGCAATCAAGCTGACAAAATTCTTAGACGAAAACGGAATACAAATTCTCGGCACCTCGGCAGAATCCATTGACATAGCTGAGGACAGAGAAAGATTTGATGAACTGCTTGAGCAATTCGGAATATTCAGACCTAAGGGCACAAGCGTTATGACTCTGGACGAAGCTCTGAAAGCCGCAAAAGCACTTGAATACCCTGTTCTGCTGCGTCCGAGCTATGTAATAGGCGGACAGAATATGACTATCGCCTATACCGACGACGATGTAAAGCAATATATGTCTATTATACTTGCTCAAGGGATAGAGAATCCTGTACTTGTGGACAAGTATATGATGGGAACGGAACTCGAGGTCGATTGCATTAGTGACGGCAAAGATGTACTCATTCCCGGCATTATGGAACATATTGAGCGTGCAGGCGTACACAGCGGTGATTCAATCGCCGTTTATCCGCCATACAATCTCAACGACAAGATGCTCGAAAAAATCTGTGATGTATCGGAAAAATTGGCTCTGTCCCTCGGCACAAAGGGACTGGTAAACATTCAGTACCTGATATACCAAAATGAGTTGTACGTAATCGAGGTAAATCCGAGAGCATCAAGAACAATACCGTACATAAGCAAGGTAACAGGCGTGCCTATGGTTGAGCTTGCCACAAAAATTATGGTAGGCGCAAAGCTCAGCGACTTAGGCTTCGGTACTGGTCTGTACCACATACCGCCGTATTTTGCTGTTAAAGTGCCCGTATTCAGCTTTGAAAAGCTGAATGATGTAAACTCTCAGCTTGGACCCGAAATGAAGTCTACAGGCGAAGTATTGGGAGTCGGCAAAAACCTAAAAGAAGCATTGTTCAAAGGACTTGTCAGTGCAGGTTTTAATGTAGATTGCGGCAAAGACGGTCACGGCGTGCTGATAACTGTTACAAAGCAGGACAGATACGAAATAGTCAATCTGGCTAAAAAGCTCGACGACCTGGGCGCTAAGCTGTGGGCAACACCCGAAACTGCAAAAGAAATAAGCAGATTAGGTATCAATGTATCGGTAGTAAACAAACTTAGAGACGACAACTCTATTATGGATTTGGTTGAATCCGGTCAGCTCGACTACATAGTGTACACAGGTAAGTCGGACAAAAAGTCTATTGCTGACTACATTAAGCTCCACAACAGAGCAAATCAGCTGGGCATTGCAACGCTCACATCTTTGGATACAGCTAACGCTTTGGCAGATATTATTGCATCAAGATA
>ERZ857629.3648-NODE-3648-length-12752-cov-3.011893_pt1 | contig 12752 bp, 12 predicted proteins | sample MGYA00519700_ERZ857629 | MGnify/ENA primary metagenome ERZ857629 (study PRJEB31778, sample SAMEA3449351) | human gut metagenome | biome: human gut; feature: human-associated habitat; material: faeces | place: United Kingdom | collected 2010/2012 ... | reverse complement strand
GGGTTCGTGGAAATCAAAAATTCCGCATCGTCGAATCCGTTCGCCGTATACTCTGCCATGCGCTCAAAATTCATCGTAAAACGCACATCAAGGAAATTCAGATCCAGTAGCGCCTGCGTGACCGCCGCGGTAAGCCGCTCTGCCGCCTCCTTACGCATTGCGGACACCTCGCTGCTCTGCTTCTCTAATACTTTTTTGGTCCGCGCAATCTCTTCCTTAAGACCGGCGAGATACGTGTCATAGTCCTTAAGCTGCATCAGGCGTTCCTGCTTCTCTTCTAATGCCAGAAGCACGTCCGGGATCGTGCTGCCGTATTTGGATTTCAGATGATTTACCTCATCGAGACGCTTCTCCACCTGGTAGAACGTCTCCTCATCGTACTCCATATTCTCGACATAATCGGCAAGTTCCCGGTTGAAATCGCTTAACAGCCCGTCGATCTCAAGCAGCTCGCGCTCGAGTTCGGCAAGCTTCTCATCGTATCCGGAGACTGACGAGAGCTCGCGTACCGCCCTTCCGGTCAGCTCCGACGCACAGTCCGATTCGCCGCCGGTATTGCTGTATGCACCGTTTACGGCATTCACAATCTTCTGTCCGTTGGAAAACCGACGGTACTCATTCTCCAGTTCCTCGTCCTCGCCTTCCCGAAGTCCTGCCTCCTCGATCTCACGGATCTCGTACTCCAGGAACGAAATCTCCCGCTCGCGCTCTGCGCCGTCTATGCCGGCATTTTTCTCTTCCTCCACCAGCTTTTTGTAGCTGCGGTAAGTCTCTGCGAGCGCCTTCTTTTTCTCTGTCAGTGTCTCTCCCACATAGGCATCCAGAATCTCCAAATGTCTGCGCTTTGAGAGAAGCGACTGATGCTCATGCTGACCGTGAATGTCAATTAAAATCGCCGCGATCTCGCGCACCGCGGATGCCGGCATACTCTGACCGTTGACGCGCGCCGTTCCCCTTCCGCCTACGATTCTGCGGCTTAGGATCACCTGGTCATCTTCCGGATAGACCTCGAGCGCCTCCAGCTTTTGCCGTTCCTGCCCGTTCTCCACCGTAAATACCAATTCTACCAGCGCCGGAGCAAACTCCCCGGTCTGCGGATCTTCTCTCAACATTTCCTTTTGCACTTTTTCACCCAGCGCCAGATTGATCGAACCGATGATGATGGACTTACCCGCACCGGTCTCTCCCGAGAGGATATTGAGTCCCCGGGTAAAATCCACCTCCGCCTCGTCAATCAGTGCCAGATTTTTCACATGCAGACTTTGTAACATAGAATCTCCTTCTACTCTCCCCAAAAGAATCCCGTCTAGTCTTCCACAAGCTTTTTCAAGCGATTCATCACCGCAACGGTATCATCCACACTGCGGATCGCGCACATGATGGTGTCATCCCCCGCAATGCAGCCCACAATCTCGTGCATATGCATGGCATCTAACGCAGCCGCCACCGCCATCGCCATACCCGAGACAGTCTTAATGACCAGAATATTCTGCGCCATATCCATGGATACAAATCCGTCGTGGAACACGCGCACATATTTCTGCGACAGATTTTCGTCCGTCTCCTGCAGCGCAACGTATTTCTGCCTGCCGTTGCTCATTGCAACCTTGGTGAGCTTTAGTTCCCGGATGTCCCTGGAAACCGTCGCCTGTGTTACCTGATAGCCCTCACGCTCCAGATAATCCGACAGTTCTTCCTGTGTTTCAATGTCATTTCTCTTGATCAGTTCCAGCATTTTCGCCTGTCGTTTGGTTTTCATTCTGCCCTCCGTTTCCCGCTTATGTGTATACCTGCATCTTTTTGCTTAGGATCTCGAGAAAGCTCTTGTTGCTCAGCTTTAAGATCCTTGTCGTGTCCGAAGCCTTCCGGATACTGAACTTATCTCCCACCACAAGTCTTGCGGCGGTATCCCCGTCAAAGCTGACCTCCAGCGTCTCATCCTTCTGTGAGCGCCTTCTGCCGATCTCAACAACCACTTCGTCCTCCGCACCGATCACAATACTGCGTGAATTGAGATTATGCGCATTGATCGGCGTAATTAAAATCATCTGTGCCTTCGGATCCACGATCGGTCCGCCTGCCGACATATTGTAGCCGGTAGAACCGGTCGGCGTCGACACAATGATTCCGTCCGCCCGAAACGTATGCAGATACTCCCCGTTCACATAGACGATCAGGCTGACTACCGACAACTCCCCCGTGCGGTGAATCACGATATCATTCAGGGCAACCCCGTATTCTTCCCGCACTCCGCCAAGGATGCCTGCGCCGGTGAGCATCATGCGCTCCTCCACCATACAGTCATCCGCCATCAGACGGTCAACCGCGTCAAACACGTTGCTCTCCTCGAGTTCACACAGATAACCGACCGTACCAAGGTTCACGCCGATCAGCGGAATCCTGCTGTCCACCAGCCTGGATGCTGCTCGGATCAGCGTTCCGTCGCCGCCTAACACCATGACGCAGTCCGTCGCTGGATCCATCTTATCCAAAGCAGGCGCCGCCTCGCTTTTGCTCTCCCCGTCACTGTAAAAGCAGTCACATTCTCCGCCCTTTTTGCGGATATACGCCGCAAGTTCTCCGGTGAGTCTGCCGTTCTCGTCCTTATATGTATTTGTGATGATCAAAAAATGTCTCATAAGCTTCCCCACATCCGGCAGACGCCCGGTCATTCACAGACGTCCGGTTACTTGTCTAACTCGCCGTGCGCTGCATCCACGACCGCCTTAATGTCGACTGCCGCATCCACGCCGCCCGTCTCATCCTTCCGGATGTACACCAGATACTCGATGTTTCCTTCCGGTCCCTTGATGGGCGAATATTCCAGATTCTTTACAAAAAATCCGTTCTGTGACGCGAATTCAATGATCCGCTCTACCACTTCCTCGTGAACAGCCTTGTCACGCACAACACCCTTTTTCCCGACTTTTTCCCGTCCGGCTTCAAACTGGGGCTTGATGAGACAAACCATCTCACCGCCGTCTCTTAAGAGCTCCCGTGCCGGGATTAAAACCTTGGTAAGGGATATAAACGACACATCCACCGATGCAAAATCCAGCACGTCATCGATATCCGCCGGGGTCACATAGCGGATATTGGTCTTCTCCATGCAGACCACGCGCGGATCCTGGCGCAGCTTCCATGCGAACTGACCATAGCCGACGTCCACGGAATACACCTTGACGGCTCCGTTTTGCAGCATGCAGTCGGTAAATCCACCGGTGGAAGCTCCAATATCCATGCAGACCTTACCCTCCAGCGTGATTCCGAAATGCGTCATGGCTTTTTCAAGCTTTAATCCGCCGCGGCTCACGTATTTGAGCGTATTCCCCTTTACGGTGATCTCGGCCTCCGTGTCAAATGTAGCCCCCGCCTTATCTTCCCGCTGGTTCTCCACAAAGACATTGCCTTCCATAATCATGGTCTTTGCCTTCTCCCTCGACGGAGCCAGTCCTCTGTTTACAAGCAAAACATCTAATCGTTCTTTCAAAAGTCATTCCTTTCCGCACCGCTTTCCTGTGCGTGCAGTTCTTCATATGCCTCTATGGTGCGCTCCGTGACCGTCTCCGCATCGATTCCGACTTCCCTGCGCAGAATCTCCACATTGCCATGTTCCACGTACTCATCCGGAATCGCGATGGCAAGCACTCTCACAGAGAGATTGTGCTCCTCATAAAAACGCATGACCTGTTCGCCCATGCCGCCGCTGATCACATTCTCCCCCATCGTAACGATAAGGTCGTGATGCCTTGCTGCGGACAGGAGCGCATCCTCATCCAGCGGCTTTGCAAACCGCGCATTGATTAAGCTGCTCTCATAGCCGAGCGCCTTCAGCCGCTCATGCACCGCCTCCGCCGTCTTCACCATCGCACCAAGTGCAAACAGCGCAATCTGACCCGACCGGTAGATCCACTCACTCTTGCCGCAGGCGATCGGCGCCCGGTACTCTCTTAATCCGTCATACGCCTCTCCTCTCGGATATCTTATCGCAATCGGCGCGGAAAAATCAACTGCATATTTAATCATATCCGACAGTTCCCATTTATTCTTCGGCGCCATAATGGTCATATTCGGTATCGTTGAGAGATAGGAGATGTCAAAAATTCCCTGGTGGGTCTCCCCGTCGCTGCCCACAAGTCCTGCACGGTCGATCGCAAATACCACCGGCAGGTTCTGAATACAGACGTCGTGGAGGATCTGGTCGTAGGCGCGCTGTAAAAAAGATGAATACACGGCAAAGATCGGCTTTAAGCCTCCCGCCGCGAGCCCCGCCGCAAATGTCACCGCATGCTGCTCCGCAATGCCCACATCAAAAAAGCGCTCCGGAAACATATTGTGGAAACGTTTTAATCCCGTTCCGTCGGTCATCGCCGCCGTGATCGCCACCACGCGCTCATCACGGTCGCCAAGCTTGCGCATCACCGTGGAAAAAACATCGGTGTAATTTGCCTTTGTCCGCGGATGCTTCGGAAGTCCCGTCTCGATATCAAACGGCTCCGTCCCGTGGAACCGCGCCGGATGCCGCTCGGCAGGTGCATAGCCTGTTCCCTTGTGCGTGATGACATGCACCAGCACCGGTCCATCCACACGCGACGCTTCCTGCAGCAGCTTTAAAATACCCTTGATATCGCCTCCGTCCACCGGTCCGAGATAAATAATCCCCAGTTCCTCAAACAGCATCCCCGGAATGAACAGCTGCTTAATTCCGCTCTTCGTGCGCCGGATACGCTCCACCATCTTATCGCCGTAGACCGGAATCTTGTTGAGGGAATTCATGACCCCGAGCTTTAAATCCCGGTAGGCATCCGCCGTGCGGAACCCCGCCAGGTAGGTGGACAATCCGCCGACATTCTCCGAGATGGACATATTATTGTCGTTTAGGACAATGATAAAGTTGGAGTTAAGCTGTGCCGCATTATTAAGCGCCTCAAACGCCATACCTCCGGTCAGCGCACCGTCTCCGATCACCGACACCACCTTGTAGTCCTCCCCCGTAATCTCTCTCGCATGCGCGTACCCCAGTCCCGCCGAAATGGACGTGGAACTGTGTCCCGTGTCAAAGCAGTCACATTCGCTTTCCTTGCGCTTCGGGAATCCGCTCATTCCCCCGTACTTGCGCAGCTGGTCAAATCCCTCTTTTCTTCCGGTCAGAAGCTTGTGGGTATAAGACTGATGCCCGACATCCCAGATCAGCTTATCCTTCGGCAGATCCAAAAACAGATGCAGCGCCATGGTCAGCTCGATCACGCCCAGATTAGACGCAAGATGTCCCCCGGTATCCGAGATTTTCTCGATTAAAAATTGACGAATCTCCGATGCAAGAATTTTCAGTTCCTCATCGGAGAGTTCCTTGATATCATTTTCTTTTTGTATACGTTCCAAGATCATACAGAGCACCTCTGCTTTTTATCGTAGTTTACTTCTCCCGGAGGATCAGATATCTGAGCAGTTCCGTCAGATATTCGTTCTTAACCACAAGGGAATCCATCCGCGCAATCGCCTGCTCGGATAGTGACGCAACATCCGCCTTCGCCTTCTCAATACCCTCATAGGTCACGTACGTGATCTTGTGGTTCTTCTCATCGCTGCCGATGGGCTTTCCCAATACCTCCATGGTGCTCGTGACATCCAGAATGTCGTCCTGGATCTGAAATGCAAGTCCGACCTCACCGGCTGTCTGCTCGATAATCTTCTGTTCACCCTGCGTGGCTCCCGCCAGCACCGCTCCGGCGAGCATTGCCCCCTCGATCAGGGCGCTCGTCTTCAGACGATAGATAAAATCGAGTTTTTCCTTGGTCATGTCTGGCTTTCCCTCCGACTCGACATCCACGGTCTGGCCGCCGACCATCCCATAGATCCCCGCCTTTGCGGTCAGAATCTGAAATGCCTGGCATACCCCGGGATTGCCCGATTCCATGGCAAATGCCCGTGCCGCAGTCTCATATGCATAATTCAGAAGCGCATCTCCCGCGAGGATTCCCATTGCCTCCCCGTACACGGCATGCGTGGTCTTCTTCCCGCGGCGGTATTCGTCATTATCCATTGCCGGAAGATCATCATGCACCAGTGAGTAGGTGTGAATCATCTCGATCGCTGCCATGAACGGTTCGATCACCTCGGATCTTCCTCCAAACAGGCGGTAAGTCTCCTGCATCAGCATCGGGCGGAGACGCTTACCTCCCGCCAGCACGCTGTAATTCATCGCCTCCATGATGGTCTTCTGATAGCCTTCTTCCTTTGGCAGGTATTTTTTTATGATCTGTTCAATCTGCGCTGTGCGCTCCGCCATCTCGGTCTTAAAATCCATCGTCTGCATCCCCCTACCGTTCTTACATCTCTTCCATTTCCCCGTCCTCACCGAGGATCTGCATCTTTTTTTCCACTTCGTCCAGAATGGTTCCGCAATTTTTTAATTGCAATACCCCCTGCTGATACAGCGAAAAAGATTCCACCAGCGAAATCTCCGGCTGTTCCATCTGTGTGAGGATCGACTCGATCCGGGTAAAAGCCTCCTCAAGCGTCGGCTTTTTTTCGTTCTGATTATCCATCGATTCTTCCTTTCTCCAAACCATCCTCTGCGGCATCCTGCTTACGGATCTCTGTCACAGCCGCTTTTAAGCTGCCCCGGTAGAGATGAATGGAAAGCGCTTCTCCGATCTGCACGGTGTCCGCATCCGTCAGCGCATGTCCGCCGGCATCCTCCACATAGGAATACCCCTGCGCCAGCTTCTTAAGCGGCGACATCCCGTCCAGTCTTCCTGAAAGAAGTGCCAGCGTATGGCGCTTCTGTTCAAGCGTTGCCTGCATCCGACGCTCTAAGGCGGCGCCCAGCTCGTCCAAACGCTTTTCATTCTCTTTGAGCTTGGCGCGCGGATTCAGATAGCGCAGCTTCTCCTCATCATGCATGAGACGCGTGCGCATCTGGTTCAGCTTTAATTCCAGCTGGCGTCTCATCTGTGTTCCGTAATCCATCAGCCACTTTTCGACGAGCTGCACATCAAACACTGCAAGCTCCGCCGCCGCGGAAGGTGTCGGTGCCCGCAGATCCGCCACATAATCCGATATCGTCGTATCCGTCTGATGTCCGACCGCCGAGATCACCGGCGTGTTGCATGCAAAAATCGCCCGCGCAACCTCTTCTTCATTGAATGCCCACAGATCCTCGATCGAACCGCCGCCGCGTCCCACAATGATGACGTCCACACCCAGCACATCCAGCGCATGGATGCCGCGCACAATGCTTGCTGCGGCGCCGTCCCCCTGCACGAGCGCGGGATATAAGATCAACTGCACATAGGGATTCCTTCTGGCCGCAATGTTGCGGATATCCTGTATGGCGGCTCCCGTAGGCGCTGTCACAATGCCGATCCTCGTGGCATATCTGGGTATCGGCTTTTTGTATGCCGCATCGAACATTCCCATCTCCTCGAGTTCGCGCTTTAACGCCTCAAACTTCAGATAGAGATTCCCGGCACCCTCAAGCTCAATCTCTCTGGCATAGAGCTGGTACTTTCCGTCCCGCTCGTACACCTCGACGGAGCCGGTCACAACAACCTTGTCTCCCTCCTTCATCTGAAAGGCAAGTCCGCGGCGGTACCTGGAAAACATGACCGCGGCGATCGTCCCCGTCTGATCCTTGAGGGTAAAATAAATATGACCGCTGGAGTGATACTTACAGTTCGACACTTCCCCCTTGATGCTGATCTGGTGCAACATAAAATCCTGTGCGAACATGTTCTGGATGTATGTATTTACCTGACCGACAGAATAGATATTTTTTCTCATACCAGCTTTGCAAGCACACCGTTGATAAATGCAGGCGACTCATCGGTGCCATACTTTTTGGCAAGCTCCACCGCCTCGTTGATGGCAACGCCGACCGGCACATCCTCATCGTACTTCATCTCATAGACTGCCAGGCGGATCAGCGTGAGATCTACCTTTCCCATACGTCCGGTCTTCCAGCCTTCCGCCACCGCATCGATCGCCTCGTCAATCTCTGCAAGATGTGCCACGATATCCTCGCATTTGCCGGAGATGTATGCGCCGTCCTTTGTATCCCACGGCTCCTCCGTCTCCTCATAGACGGCAATCTGCTCCGGCAGTTCCTGTCTGTCATGGAACTCCACGCCAAACAACAGCTTAAATATCTGTTCTCTCAACTCTCTTCTGGTCATAAACCTTTCCTTTCTCTCATGTCCCCGTCTTCTTCGTCACATTTCCCTGTACAGGAAAAAAGGATGTCGCAGGGACATCCTTTATCTTATTCACCGTGATTCGATGCGTTACTTGTTGCTGCCCATGTCCACACTTGCGATACGGATATTCACGATAGATACTTCCAGACCGGTCATATTCTCAATCGCATTCTTGACTCTGTCCTGCACCTTGGCTGACACTTCAGGGATCGAATAACCATATGAAATGTTCAGTGCCACATCCACGCTTACCTTTCCGTCGAGAACTTCTACACGAATTCCTTTGGAAAGGTTCTTCATACCAAGCTTACTTACCAGTTCATTTGTGATGTTGCCAGCCATGGAACCAACGCCCTCAACCTCGGTAGCGGCAAGTCCTGCGATGATGGCAACCACTTCATCTGCAATCTTCACTTCTCCCAAATTACCGTCCTTTATTTTAAATGTTTTGCGATCCTCACCCATGTCAAATGCCTCCTAAGTGATATTATGCGTTTATTATAACAGACTATTCCCGTTTTGGAAACCAAAAAAAGTATTAAATTATTCGGTCACACCGAGTTCCTGAAAATCGCATCCGTCATCACCGCCTGGGGAAACAAAGGCATATGCGCTCGTCGTTCCCTTCCATGTGACAGAAAAGCTTCCCTCCAGATCCAAGAACGAATGTGCTTCAGCAATCCCCGTCACAAGCTCCGCCATATCCTCGATAAAGCTCTCCGCCATCGCCGGGTTGGTGCACTCCTTCTCCTCGATCTCCTCCTCCACGAAAAGGCGCAGCACAAAATCATCCAGATCGCTCTCGTCATCAAGTTCTGCCCTGCTGATATAAGGATTATTACAGCTCTCTAACACACGCTTCATGTAGGAAGCACAGGAAAGGATCCGCGACTGCGACACGTCCTCCGCCTCCAGGAAAATCTTGTATTCCATCTTCATTGTATCTGCCATCTTATGTCCTCTTTTCCGTGCCTTGGCAAACGCCGCATCACTTTCCTATAATCTCCGCCGTATCAATGAACTCATAAGGAGTCTGCTGATAGACGTAATAATTTAACCAGTTGCTGTAAAGGATATTGCCGTGCGAGCGCCACTGCAGGTTCGGCTTTTTCGTATCGTCATCGTCCGGATAATAGTTGACCGGCGGCTCAATGGGAAGCCCCTTCTCCTTGTCCCGCTTGTATTCTTTATCCAGCGTGTAGCGGTCATACTCCGGATGCCCCATCACAAAGATTCTTCTGCCCTCGTCCGCAATCGCGAGGAATACACCCGCCTCCTCAGACTCCGCAAGAATGGTCAGTTCCTTGACTTTGCGGATGTCCTCCGTGCGCACCTCGGTATGTCTGGAGTGCGGCGCCATAAAGTAATCGTCAAAACCGCGCACCAGCGGCACTTTCCGGTTCATCACACGGTGTTCGTAGACACCGAATTTTTTCTGCGGCAGGAGATACTTTTTCAGACCGTAGTGATAGTACATTCCCGCCTGTGCCCCCCAGCACAGATGCAGGGTGGACGTCACATGGCTCTTCGTCCACTCAAAGATCTGGCAGATCTCCTCCCAGTAATCCACGTCCTCGTATTCCATCTGCTCCACCGGTGCCCCGGTGATGATCAGCCCGTCAAAATAGCGTCTCTTAATATCCGCAAAACTCTCGTAGAATTTATTCAGATGACTCATCGACGTATTCTTGGACTCATGGCTGGACACCGCAACAAATGTCACATCGACTTGAAGCGGCGTGTTCGACAGGGAACGCAGAAGCTGCAGTTCCGTCTCTTCTTTCAGCGGCATCAGATTTAAAATTCCGATCTTGATCGGTCTGATGTCCTGATGCATCGCACGATTCTCATCCATAACAAATATATTTTCCTTCTCCAGTATTTCCTTTGCAGGTAAATCACTCTGTATTCTGATTGGCATAAAAATGTTACCTCTCTATCTGCAGCATGTCGTACAGTTCGTCCTCACTGATCACTCTGATGCCGAGTTCCTGCGCCTTCGTAAGCTTGCTTCCCGCGCTCTCCCCCGCGAGGACATAATCCGTCTTCTTTGACACAGATCCGGATACCTTTCCTCCATACCGCTCGATCAACGTCTGCGCTTCCTTTCTACCAAGCATCGGCAGGGTTCCCGTCACCACAAGGGTCTTTCCGCTAATGACAGAGTCCACGGTCTCGCTCTCCTCCGCCGTCATGTTGACGCCGGCCTGTGCGAGCCGCTGCAGCACCACCTGGTTCTTCTCATCCGAAAAATAACTTCGGATGCAGTCCGCACTGACTTTTCCGATGTCCCCGACTGCCGTCAGTTCCTCCTCGGATGCCTCCGAAAGCCGCTCCATGGTCTTAAAATGCTTCATGATCGCCTTCGCTGCCGCCTTTCCGACATTCGGTATCCCAAGACCGGTCAACAGCTTGTACGCATCATTCTGCTTGGCTTTTTCTATCGCCTCCAGAAGCTTGTCCGTGTTCTTCTCCTTGCCGATGATTCCCTGTGCAATCAGTTCCTCTCGGTGCTCCTTCAGCGAAAAAATGTCCGCGACATTTTTAATATAACCCATTCTGACGAGTTCTTCAATATAAACCGTTCCGAACCCCTTGATGTCCATGGCGTCTCTTCCGACAAAATTGATGATGTGGCGCTCCAGCTGCGCCGGGCAGTTCGGCGATGTACACTTGATGTCCGCCGTATCGCGTTCCCGCTCTGTCTTCGCCCCGCACACCGGACAGACATCCGGTATCACAAAGCGCTTCCAGCCCTCCGGGCGCTTTTCTTTCCGCACTTCCTTCACCTTCGGAATGATCTCGCCGGATTTGTAGACGACGATGGTGTCCCCGATTCCGACATCCAGATCATCGATAAAGTCCTGATTGTGAAGCGTCGCCCTCGAAACGCTCGTTCCACAGAGCCGTATCGGCTCAAATACCGCAGTCGGCGTGATCCTGCCTGTCCTTCCGACCGACAGCTCGATATCCAAAAGCTTTGTCTCTTTTTCCTCCGGCGGATATTTGTAGGCGATCGCCCATCTGGGCACTTTCGAGGTTGCCCCGAGCTTCTCCCGGTCCGAGAAACGGTTGATCTTGACCACCGCTCCGTCAATGTCATAGCCGAGGTTGCCGCGGTTCTCGCCGATGGCGGTAATCGCCTCCCACACTTCATCTGCCGTCTTGCAGACACGGTAATCATCAATCACATGAATTCCCTGTTTCTTCAGATATTCATATCCCTGTGTGTGCGTGTCAAACTGCATTCCCCGCACCTGCTGGATATTAAATATAAACAGCGACAGCTTACGCTCTTTCGTGATCGCGGAATCCAGCTGGCGGAGCGTGCCCGCCGCACAGTTTCTCGGATTGGCGAACGGCTTTTTCCCGAGCAGCTCCTGTTTTTCATTCACGGCATCAAAATCCGCATTCTTCATGTAGACTTCCCCGCGGATCTCCAGATACTCCGGTGCCTCCCGGAGCTTCTTTTTCACGTCGCCGATCACCTTTGCATTCGCCGTGACATCCTCGCCGAAATTGATGCCGTCGCCGCGCGTCTCCGCGAGCGCCAGCTCCCCGTTCTCATAGCGCAGCGTCATCGAAAGTCCGTCGATCTTATACTCCACGACAAACTCCGGATCGTTCAGCTGTTCTTTCATCTGTGCCACAAAATCGTAGATCTCTTCCTTTGAGAACACATCCTGCAGGCTTAGCATCGGGACATTGTGCCTTACCAGCACACCCGCCGTCCGCTTCGCTGTGCCGCCCACCTTCTGGGTCGGTGAATCCGGTGTGACCAGCTCGGGATGTTCCCGCTCCAGCCGCTTTAATTCCAGCATCAGCTGGTCAAACTCGTAATCGGATATCTCCGGATTATCTTGATTGTAATAGCGGTCACTGTGATACGCAATCTGTTCCCGCAGGTTTTTGATCTGTTCTTCCGGTGTCATCTCTTTTTCTCCCCCGTCTTTTTTGCAGGCATCACCGGATCGCTGGACGAATCCGCGGTCAGGCGGAGCAATTCGTGATACTCCTCCTCCGTCACATTCCGGTATGTTCCACTCTTTAAACTGCCCAATTCAATATTCATAATACGCACGCGCACCAGCTTTTCCACACGGTAGCCGAAATATTCACACATCCTCCGGATCTGCCGGTTCAATCCCTGCGTTAAAATGATCCGGAACTCGCGCTTGCCGATGCGTTCCACAAAGCACCGGCGTGTTGTCGCATTCAGCTCCACGAGCGGCACGCCGCCTGCCATTCCGCGCAGAAAAGACTCCGTGAGCGGTTTGTTCACCGTCACCAGATATTCCTTCTCGTGCATGTTTCCCGCCCGCATAATCTTGTTCACAAGATCGCCCTGATTCGTCAAAAGAAGCAGCCCCTCCGAGTCCTTGTCGAGTCTTCCGACCGGGTAGATGCGCTTCGGATAATGAATATAGTCGATCACATTGTTTTTCTCGCGTTTTTCCGCTGTGCAGACAATTCCCGCCGGCTTGTGAAACGCGAGCAGGATGCGTTCTTCCTCCTGATAGAGCATTTGGCGCAAGGTGGCCGCCTGCGGCTCAT
>ERZ857629.3647-NODE-3647-length-12755-cov-3.863858_pt1 | contig 12755 bp, 14 predicted proteins | sample MGYA00519700_ERZ857629 | MGnify/ENA primary metagenome ERZ857629 (study PRJEB31778, sample SAMEA3449351) | human gut metagenome | biome: human gut; feature: human-associated habitat; material: faeces | place: United Kingdom | collected 2010/2012 ... | reverse complement strand
AAATACCGCCATTGGCAAACTTCTTCTTCAAATGGACAACGAGATGATTTTGCCCGTTAACCAAAAGGAAGAATTGGCGTCTTACCAGCCTCAAATTACCGAAAAAGACGTGCTTTTGAACTTTGAGCATACTGCTGACTCAATAGACAGAAGGATAAGAGCCTTTTTACCTTGGAGTAAATGCTACATTCCGCACAAAAATGTCTTTTTCACTTTTGAAAAACACGAAATAATCGAAGAAACCTGCGAACAACCCTGCAAAATTGTCAACTTTGACAAAAACAGCATTTCTATCGTGGCAGGCGATAAAAAAATAATGAAATTTTCAAACATAAAAATTTATTGCAAAAGTCGTTTATTTACAAAACTTTATATAAGATTTTGCTTAAAAAACGGCGATATAGCACAATAGACATATTTTTTAGACAAAAACGCCCTCAAAATGGTATACTGAAACTCAAAGAACAATACGAGAGGCTTTTATGCTTAATTTTAATGCAATTTATGAAGTTGTAATATATTCCGTCGGCGACACAAAAGCAGGTACAAAAATGGGCAAACTTCAAGTAAAAAACGTTGAAGACGGCACTATTTTGAACTGCATAATGTGGGAAGAAACGATAAACAGACTGAACGACAAACTTTTCCGCTCAGGCAATAAAATCAAGATTTTACAAGGAAGTTACAACGAAAAATACAATAATTGCTTAGTTTCCGATATCGAACTTGTAGAAGAAGCAAAATTCGGCTTATCAGAAGATGAGCAAAACGAGATATTTAACAAAATTTGTACGAGAGTGGCTGATTTTAAAGACGAAAAATTGAGAAACTTCATTGCAGATTTGTTGACAAAATACGAAAAAGAAATAAAGACAATTCCTGCTGCCAAAATGATGCATCACAACTATCTCGGAGGTTTGTTGGAGCATTCATACGAGTGTATGAAAATTGCAGAAAAAGTTACCGATATGTTTCCGAAAAAACTCAACAAAGAGGAAATTATTGCAGCAAGTATTATCCACGACTTAGGAAAAATTTTTGAATACAAAATCAACCTTGAATCAGGCATAATCGAGTATGCGGAAGATTTTTATTCGACTTGGATATCCCATTCACAATGGGGCTTTACAAATTGCATGAACGGAGGATTTCCGAGAATTGCAAAAATGATTGCAGCCCATCACGGAAGAACGGATTGGGGCTCAATGATTGACTTAAACCAAAAAGATTTAGAACCGTATGTTTACGCACTTCATCACATAGATGATTTATCGGCAAAATTCGGTAAAACGGCAGTTTCAGATTTATAATTAACGGAGAAAAGAAAATGAAAAAAATATTTCAAATTTTATGTATAATGGCTGCAATGAGCGGTCTTACGGTATGTGCAGCACCGTTAAAAGCAGATATCAGCAGCGAACACATTCCGGCAGGAACGGTAATTGCTGTTAAAACAACTGATTATGCAGACAGTTCCAAAGCAAAAGTTTACGACAGATTTGACGTAATCACTGTAGCAGACATTGTTGCGGGCGACAAAATGATTTTGCCGAAAGGAACTGTTATCAGAGGTTCTGTAAGAGATGTTGTTCCCGTAAAAATGTTATCAAGAGATGCGGCAGTTTATGTAAAATTTGACCACTTAGTCAGCCCGACAGGCGTTCAAATTCCCGTATCATTGGCATTGCACTCAACAGATATTCTCACTGATGACGGCGGTTTAGGCTATGGCGGAAACTACAAAACCGCAAGTAAGCAAAATGTTGATAACGCAGGCAAAATTATCAAAAACATGACAAAATGGGGCATTACAACCGGAGAACAAGCGTGGAACGGCTGGCCGAAATACGTTTTAACTCCGTTCAGTTCAATTTTGTCAGTTCCGACATCAGGATTATACCTTATCGGCGACCAAGTTGTTGACTTATTCAAAAAAGGTAATGACATCACGTTAAATCAAGGTGAAGTAATCAATTTGATGTTTTTACAAGGAGTAGATGTTCCTACGCACTAATGTTTAAATTATTTACTAACATAGCAAAAACAGCAGAAATTTTAATCACAAATCCTTTCCCCGAAAACAAAATCGGGGAAATTTTGCGAGAAAGAAAACAAACGCTTTCGACAACGGAATCTTGCACGGGCGGACTTGTAAGTTCTTTGTTGACTGACGTTTCGGGAAGTTCAGAGTATATTTTCTCCAATTTTGTAACTTATTCAAACGAAGCCAAAATGAAATATCTCGGAGTAAAAAAAGAAACTCTTGAAGCCCACGGAGCAGTCAGCGAACAGACCGCAAAAGAAATGGCTGAAGGACTTTTGAAAGCAACTGGAACAACCTTCGCAATGGCAACCACGGGAATTGCAGGTCCGACAGGCGGAAGCGCTGAAAAGCCCGTAGGACTTATGTATATTGGAATTGCAAGCGAAAAAGAAACAAAAGTTATCAAGGTAATTCAACCGTCAAAATTATATCGAAGACTAATGAAAATCGCATTTGCAAAAGAAGCGTTAAAAGAACTGTATTCATTTATAAAGTGAGGCAAAATGAGAACAATAACATTAATAAACGGGGACGGAATAGGTCCTGAAATAAGCAATGCAGTTATGGAAATCATAAAAGCCGCAGGCTTGGAAATTGACTGGGACATTCAAACGGCAGGTGCAGATGTTGCAGAAAAAGAAGGCTCACCGCTTCCCAAACGTGTTATTGATTCGATAAAAAAGAATAAAATCGCTCTTAAAGCACCCGTTACAACCCCTATCGGCAAAGGTTTCAGAAGTGTAAACGTCCAACTTCGCAAAGAACTTGACTTGTATGCCAATTTAAGACCCTGCAAAAATTTTGAAGGGATAAAAACCGCTTTTAACAACGTAGACTTGGTTGTTGTTCGAGAAAATACGGAAGACTTGTATGCCGGCATCGAAAGAATGGTGGACGAAAACACCGCCGAAAGCATTAAAATTATCACAAGAAAAGCATCAGAAAGAATTGCGGATTTTGCGTTCCAATATGCTGTAAACAACGGGCGAAAGACTGTTCATGCCGTATCAAAAGCAAATATTATGAAGTTTTCGGACGGATTATTTTTAGATTGTTGCAGAAAAATTGCAGAAAAATACCCGTCAATTGAGTACAAAGAAATTTTAGTTGACAACTTGTGTATGCAACTTGTTCAAAATCCCGAAAAATTTGACGTTTTAGTGCTTCCAAACCTTTACGGAGATATTGTATCCGACTTAACGGCAGGATTGACGGGCGGTTTAGGGCTTGCAAGAGGGGCAAATATCGGACTTGAATGTGCGGTTTTTGAACCTGTTCACGGCTCTGCACCGGACATAAAAGGTCAAAATAAAGCAAATCCTTCCGCACTTCTTTTAAGCGCAGTCGAAATGCTTAAATACATTGGCGAAAGAGAATATGCGGAAAAAATCGAAAACGCTCTTTTAAAAACATTAAAAGAGGGAAAGGTTTTGACGGCAGATTTAGGCGGAAAGGCTTCAACGACCGAATTTACAGCAGAAGTTATCAAAAATCTTTAAGCACTTTGTATAAACTTTAAACACCGTCGGCATAACCTATTTGGACAGTTGCGGCGGCTGTTTTGTGCTGCATACTTTTTATTTCAATATAAAAGTTCTGATAAATTTGTGAACAAGAGATAATTCCTCATTCGACAAATTGTCTATCATTTTGATTATATCTTTTTTTAAATCAACTTCATCTTGCAAGTAATAAAATTCAAAAAAGTCTTTCGGTTCAACATTTAGAGCGACTGCTAATCGTTCTATCAAGTCGGGAGAAGGAAAATTTTTACCGCTTTCGATACAACTTATGTGTTTGTCATCAACATTCACTAATTCTGCCAAGTTTGCTTGAGTAAACAAATGTTTTTTTCGCAATTCTTTTATTTTTAATCCAAATAATTTTTTTATATTAGCCATTTCTTTCTCCTTAATACAAAGGATATTAATATTTTAAGAATATTTAAATGGCGTTTTAGGTAAGTATTGACAAATATATTACCCATAAGGTAACATGTTTTTCGAAAATAGGTAGATTTAACAAAAAAAAATACCTATAAAGTAATTTTCAGAAACGAGCCGATATGAAAAAGTATTTAAACGCAAAAACTCTGTTAATCGTACAAACAATAATTATTTGTGCATTAATTGTAGTTTTGTGTGTTATGGCAACGAAAAAGACGAGGATTGTAGAAACAAAAGTTGTAACGAGCATTCCGATATTTGAAGAAACAATCAATTGTCAAAACAAACTTGCTCCGACTAAAAATATTTTATTCATTGGTAATTCTATTACTTGGCATGAAACATTTTCGAGTTGGTGGGGGCATTGGGGAATGGCGGCTTCCAAAAAAGAAAATGATTATGTACATCAAACTTCAAAAATGTTGAGTGAAAAATACAATTTAAGATTGAAAATTGCTCAATTTTTCTATTGGGAAGCAATGTCGCATGACAGGGCAGAAACCTTGCAATTATTACAACCTGCAATGGATTTAAAATATGATTACATAGTAATTCAGTTAGGTGAAAATGTTTTTGACAAATCTACAATCAAAGTAGATTTTCAAGATTTAATAAATTATTTAAAGAAACAATCTCCTGATGCACAAATTGCAGTTGTCGGACAATATTGGGAAGACAAAGAAGTTGAAAGTGCAAAGAAGGAATTATGCCAAAACAACAATCTTGCTTTTGTTGATTTAAGTGAACTTCAAGATGAAAAATTAAACGCAGGAATAGGCACAATTGTTTTTGATGATGACGGAAATCAACACGAACTTGATGCAAACGGAGTTGCAAGACACCCGGGTGATAAAGCAATGAACATTATTGCAGATAAAATTTTTGCAATTCTTGAATAGAAATGGTCGATTTAATGAAAAAATTAACGCCTTATTTAATGTGTTTTTTGCTATTTATTCAAAAAAATTTTTGCAAGAAAAAAACAATTGCAATTAAATCTTCGTGTTATGACAAATCCGAAAATTTATTTCTTCAAAGCCTTTCAAAGCACCTAAATAAATATTCAATTTATTTTGCAATAGAAATTCCACAAAACCTTTTGTCGACTTTTGACAATCAATTTGTAGATTGGACGATAATATTCAACGAAAAAAAAGAATTACAAATATTAGAAAAATCAAGTCAAACAGAGGGTTCGACAACAATAAAAGAGAATATTTTTTGTGCAGACATTAGTGTTGAGGAAGTTTGTGAAAAAATATTTTTAACTTTGGAAAAATCAGAATGGGCAGATTATGATGACAGACTGCAATCGCATCATTTTGCAGGGAGTTTATGATGCCAAAATTTTCAGTAATATTACCTGTTCATAATGTAGAAAAATATCTGGACGAATGTCTTAAAAGCATTGTCAATCAATCTTTAAAAGATATTGAAATAATTTGCATAAACGATGGTTCTACCGATAATTCTCTTGAAATTTTAAACAAATATGCTCAAAAAGATAACCGTTTTGTTATTTTTTCTCAAAAAAATCAAGGACAAGGTGCAGCAAGAAACAAAGGAATAGAATTAGCAACAGGTGAATATATTGCCTTTGTTGACCCTGACGATTGGATTGATTTGGATATGCTTGAAATTTTATATACAAATTTTCAGACATATTTAACAGATATTGTTCAGTTTGATTGTTTGCAGTTTTACGATGGAAATAAGCGAAAAAAAGAAAAAGAAATAAGTCTTTTGGAAATTGCTTATCAAAAATTCAACTATGATTTGATAAAAAACAGATTTTTCAGTTGGAAAGATTTTAAAGACGGACTTTTTCATATTCCATTAGCACTTTGGAACAAAGTTTATTCCAGAGAATTTTTAAATAAAAACAATTTAAGGATACCAAATGCCTCAATAGCAGAAGATGTGGCATTTTCGGTTTTTTGTTTATTAAGCACGGACAAAGTTTGTTATGTTGATATTCCTTTTTACCATTACAGAATAAGAGCAGGCTCTACCATTCATCAGGCATCAGATAAGAACTTTTGTTTGTTTGATATTATAGAATATTTAACCGACTTTTTGAATAAAAAAAATTTATATACGGAATTAAAAGAAGATTTTGAAAAATATAAATTTGATGTGCTTTATTATGGATTTTCAAGAATTCCAAAAGAAAGTGCAAAACTATATTTAGAAAAATGCAAAACCGTTCTAACTCCAAAATACTGCCAACAAATAGGAAAGAATCGTTTTTCTTTTTGGGAAAACATTTTTTGCGTAAAAAACAAAACAGAATACGGCAAAACGTACAAAATTGTAAGGATTTTAGGATTAAATTTTAAATTAAAAAGGATAATTTAAGAGTGAAAATAGTCAGATTAATGGGCGGACTTGGAAATCAGATGTTTCAATATGCATTTGGGCAAGTTTTAGGAAAAGATGTTTTATACGATATTTCTTGGTTTGACGAAGTTAAAACCAAAAAGAATGCTACACAAAGAATCTATGAACTTGATAATTTTAATGCCGATGTAAAACTTGTAAGAATAAAGAAAGAAACGAATTTTTATCCCAAATTTATCAGAAATATTTTTAGCATTCCAAAGTATAAAAATTTTATATACGAACAACTCATCAATGTATTTCAGCCTGAATTATTGAATAAAGAAGGCATTTTTGAAGGTTATTTTCAGACAGAAAAATATTTTGCAGATAAACGAGAACAAATTATAAAAGATTTTTCTGTTAAAAACCCTTTAAATTATGAAAATTTTAATATGTTAAAAGAAATAAAAGAACAACCGAATTCAGTTTCTGTGCATATACGGCGTGGTGATTATGTAAAGCATTCAAATGTCCATTTTTTATGCGGGGTGAACTATTACGAAAAAGCAATCAATCTTATTTCAACAAAAGTTAAAAATCCGTATTTCTTTATTTTCTCAGATGATACAGATTGGGTAAAAAATAATTTAAACATCAAAAGTTCATACAAAATTGTAAACATAAACAGTGCAAATAATGGTTATTTAGACCTTGAATTAATGAAAAACTGCAAACACAACATTATTGCAAATTCAACTTTTTCCTGGTGGGGTGCTTGGCTTAACACCAATCCTGACAAAATCGTTATTGCACCGAAAAAATGGCATTTAGATAACCAACACGGAGAATGGGATACAATTCCCGAACATTGGATACAAATAGAAGAGGAGAAGGACTTTGCAAATATATAACAGCATTTATAATACATTTATAAGAATAATTATAGCATTTCTTCCCAAAAGCAAACGAAGAAAAATTCGAGACAAATATCTTATATTAAAAAAAGGAGAAACAACGTCTCCTTATTTCAAACATAAATATTATGGAAAAGTTTATTATCCGATTTACCAAAAATCGGCAAAGCAAAACAATGATGAACAGGAAATTTACAATAAAGACGGACAAAAGATGAGAACATTTTTTATTCGTGATTACGTGCTGACAAGTTGGACAAAACCTTTCATTTCAAAATACTACATTTGTGACAAATTTAATTTCGGATTAAATGTTCATTTTTATACACATACTGCAATGTTGGAGCAGATAGGAAAACCCGATAAAAAATACGGAATGTTTATTGAACCTGAAAGCATCATGCCCGCATCATATCGTATTTTCGACAATAACAAAGGACTTGAAAAAGATTTTGATTTGATTTTTACTCACACGGAAAGATTTTTAGAAAAGTTTGAAAACGCAAGATTAGCACCTTTATGTGCAAATATTTGGCACATTATGCAAGACGAAAACGGTAATCTTCCTGCAAACTGGCTTGAATTAAAAAACAAAAACGCCTCAATCGTTTCAGCAGATAAAAAGTTATGCGATTTACATTTGTTCAGAATTGAACTTGCGAAAAAATGCAAAAGAGAACATCTCGCAGATACTTTTGGAACTTTTGACGGCGGTCCGCTTGTTTCTATTGATAAAACTTTAACAAATTACAGATACTCATTCGCTATTGAAAACCAAATTGAATCTTATTGGTTTACGGAAAAAATCCTAAATTGCTTTGCAAATATGACAATTCCGATTTATCTTGGAGCAACGAAAATTGACCAATTTTTTAACCCGAACGGAATTATAAAAATCAGCACAAAAGATTTAGACAATATTGATAAAATTTTAAAAAATTGTGATGAAAAATTTTATTTAGAAAGAATAGAAGCCATAAAAGACAATTACTATCGAGCATTGAAATTTAAATGCAGCGGAGATTTTTTATATGAAAATTATTTAGAAAAGGATTTGAAATAACATGCCTGTTTTATCTGTTTGCATACCAACTTACAACAGAGCAAAAATATTAGATGAAACTCTTTTCAATCTTACAAATGAAAGTGTTTTTCAAGAAACAAACGATGTCGAAATTGTTATAAGTAACAATAATTCTCCTGATAACACCGAGGAAGTTTGTCAAAAATATTTAAAAAAATACCCGACAAAAATTAAATACGTAAAACAACAAATAAATATTCAAGACAGAAACTTTATAGAAGTTTTAAAACCGGCTGACGGTAAATATATTAAACTTCAAAATGATAAAAATTATTTTGCAAACGGAGAATTAGAAAAATTAATCTCTTTTTTAAAAAGTGAAAAAGCGGAAAAAATTATTTATTTTGAAAACGAAAAAAATGAAGGTATTTATAATTGTCAAAACATGGAAGATTTTTTTTCAACAAAACCGCTTTTGATTACTTGGATAAACACATTTTGTTGTCTGAGAGAAATTTTTTATGAAATTGATGAACCTGACAGATTTTGCAATAAAAATTTTGCACAAGTTGACATTTTAATTCGTTTACTTGCTAAATACAAAAAAATAACCATCTATTCCAAAACGATTTTTGTTATTCAAAAAACCGATAATTATGGTAATTATAATTTTGCAAAAGTTTTTGGTGAAAATTTGCTTACAATTTTAGACATTTTGGCAAAAAAAAAATACTTAACTTTAACAAAAAAGACGTACGAAAAATTTAAAAAAGAATTATTAATAAAGCAAATAAACTTCTATTACTTTGATGTAAAAAATAAACATAATTATATACAAGACGGTTATTTCAAATACATTTATAAATTTTATGGTAAAAATTTATATTTTTATGTTGAATTATTGAAATACCTTTTATTAAAAATAAGATATTGTTATAAAAATATTGAAACCATAATTGATATTGTTTTGATTATATTAATAGTTTCACTTTTTACAACTTATTTAAGTAATTTTTTGAGTTTCTAACAAAAAAAACTTGAAATCACTACCTTGTGTAAACCCTTGAAAGGCGAACTTTTAGACGACAAATGAGTTCGTAATTTATTGTGTTTAAAATGTCAGCCCATTCATTTATTGAAATATTTTCATCACCGTCTTGACCGAGCAAAGTTATCACATCGCCTTCGTCGGCTTCAATGCCTGTTATGTCAAACATCATCTGATCCATTGTGATATTGCCGATTTGCGGAACTTTTTTGCCGTGAAGTATGCCGTAAATTTTGTTTGACAAACCTCTTGAAACTCCGTCTGCATAACCGATTGGAACAGTTGCAATAGTGGTTTCTTTTGTTGTTACATATCTGTGAGAATAACTTACGCCTGAATTTGCATGCGCATTGTGGATATTGACAATACGACCTCTCAAAGACATTGCGGGGATTAATTTTGGCGGATTGTCAAAATTCGGAATTAAATCGGGTTGAAGTCCGTAAATTCCAATGCCTGCTCTTGCCATATTATAGTTGATTTGCGGGAATGTAATTAATGCGGCAGTGTTTGCACAGTGGAGCAAAAGCCCTGTCGTATCAACTTTTGAAAGAACATCGTCCCAAATTGCAATTTGTTCTTTTGTTTTTTCTAAATCTTCCGCACAGGCAAAGTGGGTAAAAATACCTTTTAAATCAATAAATTCTGATTTTTGTACTTCTTTTATAAGTTTGACGGCATTCTCGTGAGAAACGCCGATTCGGTTCATGCCCGTATCGAGTTTTACGTGAACTTTTGGTTTAATACCTGTTTTTTCGTAAGTGATTTTGCAGGCTTCAATGTGTTCAGGCAGGAAAAGAGAAAGCGAGATATCGTTTTCGGCAGCCCAGTCGAAAGCCCAAACGGGGGCAGCACCAAGCACTAAAATCGGAGCGGTAATTTTATTTTCACGAAGTTGCATAGCTTCATCAATAGAGGCGACTCCGAGCATATAAACACCCGATGCCAAAAGTGTCGGCGTTATCATAACGCTTCCATGCCCGTAAGCATCAGCTTTAACGACGGCAAGAATTTTAGCACCCTCGTGAGCATATTTCTTAAGCTCGAGAATATTTTTTTCGATAGCATCAAGGTTTATTTCAACCCACGCATCTCGTCTTGTATTTAAGTATGATTGCCTGTTTAACTTCATAATAAAATGATAAATCTTTCTTTTTAAAAAGGCAAAATTGTTTAAATTAGTAATAAAACAAACTCACGGCTTTTGACAAGATTTTTTGTTTGATTTAGAATTAAGCCGATATTGAGGATTTTATGCCAAAGCATTATAAAAAATTTTTAATTTATTTTTCAATTTTTATAATTTTTGTTATTTTGTTTTTTGTTTTGGAATTTTCTCTTTTTTGCAAGATAAATTATAGACAATTTGATGATAAGGGAAAAAGTATTCCGTTAGCAGAAAAATTAAAAAATTTTAAATATTACAAGGCAAAAGTTTTTTCTATCAAAGAAAATAAAAGTTATTTCAAAAGTTACAAAGGCAACCCCGCAAAAAAACCGATTATAATTTTAGGAACACACTTAATAATACCGTTTTACGAAGGTGATGCGAACAATAAAAAACTAAGATATTCTCCTGCTCATAACTTGTGTGATTTAACGGGTAGAACTGTTTACAGTTTTCCTATCGACAAAGGAAATCCAAAAACTTTTTATAATTTATTTGACTCAAAATACATTCAAAAAAAGATAACCAAATCACCGGAAGCAGTGATTTATGTTTTCAATCCCGAGCAAATAGACTCAATGTATCAAACCCAAATTGATTATTATTACTCTATTTTGAACATTAATTATCAGGAAAAAAACGACGAACTTGTGCTAAAACCTGTTCATTTTAAATTTTTAAACTCACTTCAAACAGTCAAATTTTTTCAAAATATCAGCAACAATGCGAAAGTTAACTACGCATACGACCACAATTTAGAATTATTTGAACTCATAATGGAAGAAATTTACGCAAAAATTAAAGAAGCGTTTCCCGATACAAAAAAGATTATTTTTTTAATCCACCCTGTTGAAAGTGCTTCCGAAGTTGAACGGTTTTCGCAAGACGATTATCCTGTTTTGGAAGATGCAGTTGTAGACTGCTTGGAAGAAATCGGTTACAAAGTTTTTGATATGGAAGATTTAACAAAACTTCCAATCAGGAAGGAAAAATACAGATTTCCTGACGGAAAAATCAATCACGAAGGCTGGAACGATATTCTCAATACGTTGAAAAAAGAAGCAGAGTTGTAAAATGAAGAAATACAAAAAGTATACGCTCATTGCCATTATAAACTTGTTGTTACTCGGGCTGATACTTTGCGGAATGGAATGTTACTGCTACAAACTTTTTACCAACGTTAATAAAGACTACCTTGAAAGCATAAATCACGCAGACACTAATTTTAAACTCAGATATTCAGAACCAAAAAAATATAATTATAAACACGTTAAAAGATTTTTCAAAACGAATATCGGCTCATCAGAAAAAAGACCGATTTTATTTATCGGCGGCTCATACACCAAAGGCGACTTAATTAAACATAAAGAAACTCTTGCATATCAAATCCATAAACTTACGGGAAGAACCGTTTATAAAAGGGGTATAAGCGGCGGCGGTTTGAGCAATATTTTGGATCAACTAGAAACAGGTACACTGAAAAAAGAAGTCCCTGATGCGGAATACATTATTTACACCTTCATAGATGCACATATCGGCAGACTATTTCAATACGATATGGACCAAATGCATTTAACACAACTTGATGTGAGATACAAACTGAAAAACGATAAAATTGTAAAAGTTGAACCGTCGGTTTTTTATCCGCTCTATAAATTTTATACAGTAAAATACTTTCAAAATATATTGACCGAATATAGAGATAATAATGAAAGAGAAAATAACTACCCAATGTTTTGTGCAATGATGGAAAGAATAATGGAATTGTTTAAAGAACAATATCCAAACTCCAAAATTGTAGTGCTGATGTATCCCGATTTTAATGTGTTGAATATCGAAAAGAACTCGAAAGAAGATATTCTGGGCTTGCCGGCACATATATGCGAATATTTAGAAGAATTGGGATACATAGTAATTGACGCTGAAAATTTGACAAATAAACCAATACGAAAACTCGAATACAGAACAACAGATAATAACCATCCGAACGGCAAAGCATGGCAGGAAGTCGCACCCGCATTGGTAAAAGAACTAAATTTGTAATTGTTTTTGATTGAAATAAGTTAAAATATTTCTAATTAACAATTAGAAAATAAGGCTTATTTTCGGGCTTGAAAATGAAATAAAGGTGATGTTTTTTTATTCTAAACAACGGTTTTTGGGAGAAATTACGCTGTCATTAAGCAAATACCTTATTATTCTGAATTTGACAAATGGTAAAAACGTCATTCCGAACAGCGGATTTTGTGTAGGACGCCGTGTGAGCGATAGCGAACCCAGTCCGAAGTA
>ERZ857629.3645-NODE-3645-length-12759-cov-6.687736_pt1 | contig 12759 bp, 10 predicted proteins | sample MGYA00519700_ERZ857629 | MGnify/ENA primary metagenome ERZ857629 (study PRJEB31778, sample SAMEA3449351) | human gut metagenome | biome: human gut; feature: human-associated habitat; material: faeces | place: United Kingdom | collected 2010/2012 ... | reverse complement strand
CCTGAGGTCACCTGGACCTGCATCGGTCTGGCCGTGGGCACCTATCTGAACTGGCTGATCGTGGCCCGCCGCCTGCGCCGGTATTCCGCCCGCCTGGGGGCCATCACGGTGCCCGACTTCTTCTCCCGCCGGTTCGGGGATCAGAAGCACCTGCTGGGCTGCATCGCCGCGGTGCTGATCGCCGGGAAGGCGCAGCCCGGGCAGCCCCGGCTGGAAACCATCCCGGCAAGCAGCGAGATCGTAACCGGCCAGTGCGGCGAGGGCATGACCTGGACGCTGGACCGCGCCACCCAAACCCTGACCATCGAGGGGGAGGGAAAGATGCAGGACTACGCCGCCTGGCGGGACGAACTCTGGGACGATCATCCTCACGCCCCCTGGAACGACTACCGGGACGAGATCACCGCAGTGGTGATTGGCGAGGGCATAACGGAGGTCGGAGAGCGGGCCTTCGATTCCTTTGACAAGCTGCAAAGCGTACAGCTGCCCGCAAGCCTTCGGGAGATCTGCATTCAAGCGTTTTACGGCTGCGGCCTGCAAACCCTTCAGCTGCCGGAAGAGCTGGTGTACATCGGCCCCTTTGCCTTCGGCGGCAACGCCCTGACGGAGGTCACCCTGCCGGAGGGCCTGCGCTATGTGGACCGGGGCGCGTTCGAGCATATGCCGAGCCTCCAGTCCGTCACCATCGGCCCCGCCACCCGGCTGAGCCTGTACACCATCTCGCCGGTTTTTGCCGATACCAATGTCACGATCCATGGCTGCGCCAACTCGGCGGCGGAGGACTACGCCCGCATCAACGGCCATGAATTTCAGTCCGTCGGTACCCTGGAATGGACGTCGGAGGGCCAGTGCGGCGACGATGTCTATTATCAGCTGAACCGGGACACCGGCCTGCTTCGCGTCAGCGGCACCGGGGCCATGTGGGATTTCAACGGCACCTGGATGGAGGGCGAGAACGCGGCGTCCTGGGTCGAGGGCCGGGAGCTGCCCCCCTGGAGCCAGGAGCGGGAACGCATCCGCGTCGTGGTCATTGGCGACGGCGTGACCGGGGTGGGCGACAACGCCTTTGAACAATGCACAAGTCTGTGGGATGTCTCCTTCGGGAGCACCGTGGAGCGCATCGGCTTCCAGGCGTTCCTGAGCGCGGGCTTTGAGCTGCTGGCGCTGCCGGATAACATCACGGATATCGACGGCTGCGCCTTCAACTGGTGCCCGAATCTGTGGTATGTGCGGCTGCCGGAGCAGCTGCCGGAGCTGTGGCGGGACGCCATCGCCGACTGCGAAAACCTGCGGGAGCTGTGGATCGGGCGGGACACCGTCATCACCGGGCTGGATGGGGGAGAATTCCTGACCAACACCGGCATGAGCTTCCCTGGCCTGGTCATCCACTGCCCGGAAGGCTCCGACGCCCTGCGCTGCGCCCAGGAGTACAACATCCCCTACGAAATTACGGAATGAGGTGACAAGCAATGGAGCAAGTGACCAAGGCCCTCAGCCCCGGCGCGATGGTCGGCAGACGGTACCGGCTGGAGCGGGTGCTGGGCGTGGGCGGCTACGGCATAACCTACCAAGGATTGGATACCCGGCTGGACGGGGCGGTGGCGGTGAAGGAATATTTCCCCAGCTTCTGCGCCCAGCGCATCACCCAGCGGGGGGCGGACATCCGCTGCATGGCGGGCATGGAGCAGACCTATGCCGTGGGCATGGAGCGCTTCCTGCGGGAGGCAAGGACCCTGCGGCAGCTGAACCATGTGGCATGCGTGGTGCGGGTCACTGATTTCTTTGAAGAAAACCACACCGCCTACCTGGTCATGGAATATCTGGACGGCAAAAACCTGAAGCAGATGGCGGCGGGCTTCGGCGGGCGCATCCCGCCGGAGGTGCTGCTGCCCGCCATGGCTCCCATCCTCCGCGCCCTGGGCCAGGTGCACGAGACGGGGCTGATCCACCGGGACGTGAGCCCGGACAACATCATGATGCTCTCCGACGGCACCATGCGCCTGATCGATTTCGGCAACGCCCGGGACGCCTCCTCCGGCCAGCCCATGACCCTGGCCATGAAGGAGGGCTTCGCCCCCGTGGAGCAGTACCGCACCCGGGGCCAGGGCACCTGGACGGACGTATACAGCGTCTGCGCCACCATCTACTACTGCCTCACCGGCAAGCTGCCCACCCAGGCCTTCGACCGGCTGACGGGCACCCCCCTGCCCACCCCGACGGAGCTGGGGGTGCGGATGCCCGCCTGGCAGGAAAAGGCCATCCTGGACGGCCTGGAGATCCCCGTTCAGCAGCGCATCCAGGACATGGCGGAGCTTTGGCAGCGGCTGTACGTGGAGCCGGAGCAGCCCGCCGCCCCCGTCATCCCCACCACCCAGATCACCGATCCGCCGCAGATCCAGGAGGCCGAAAGCCGCCTGCTGGCCGGAATGCACCGCATCCGCAGCATCTTCGCGGAGATCTACCAGAAAATGAAAGAGCTGTAAGGGTATGGACGAACGATTTGACCGCTGCATCTATTGCTTTGCCCCCCGGCAGGAGGGCGTCTGCCCCGCCTGCGGGGAGCCTGCCTCCGCCGCCTGGCAGCTGCGCCCCGGCATGATCCTGAAGGGCCGCTACATGGCGGGCAGTCCCCTGTCCGAGACGGCGGAGTGCATCCACTACCGGGGCTGGGACCTGGTAAAGGACGTCCCGGTGGAGATCGGCGAATTCTACCCCAAGGCCCTGGTCACCCGGAACGCCGCCGGAGCCGTGGTCTGCGCCGCCGGCCGGGAAGCCGAACTGGAGGCCGGCAAACAGGCCTTCTTCCAGCGTGTAAAGCTCTTCTACGACTGCGCCAGCCCCAACAGCAAAGCCACCCTAGACTTCTTCTCCCGCAACGGTACCTGCTACTACGTCCGAAAACCAAGGAGGCCGTAGGGGGCCTTTGGGGGACGATTAGGTCATGTCCTTCCCCCTCTCAGTCAGGTCTGAAGCCTAACTGAGAGGGGAACAAGGGAAAATGAGGGGTTGACAAGGTGAGGAGTGTAGTGTATAATGCGTTGTAGTTAGCAATAGCTAACTATCTGAAACAGAGGTCTCCCTGGGTGGGGATTTTTGTTTGAGCAGCGGTTAGCATAGGCTAATTCAAAAAATAAGGAGAGTCAATTATGAAAAAGAAAATGATTGCGTTTGTTCTGTGTCTGGTCTGCCTGGTGTCGGTGGTGTCCTTCGCCGGGGCGGAAGAGGTTCAGGAGGATTATCTGGCCGGGATCAGCGGCACCTACGTGGAGCTGTTCCCGGAGATGGCCAAGGAGGAATACCGCCAGCTGTGGCTGGATGCCGCTGCGCCCCTGGTGGGTGAGGAATACGCCGAGGACGCCACCGATCTGCTGCTGAGCATGTGCATGGCTGAGATCTACGGCGACGAGGCGATCCAGGCTTACGAAAATGACCCGGAGAGCATGCGCTTTGACTGCTACTTCCTGGGCGGCGTCGCCCAGTTCGTCATGGACGGCGATGTGATCACCGGCCTGAACGCCGAGGGCAACGAGGTCTTCTCCCACAGCTACCACACCATTGACGTAGACTGCGACGAGGACTTCCTGTTCTACCAGACCGACGACGCGGACGCCGGACAGTTTACCTACTTTGCCTTCTCCCCCGACACCATGGAGACCACCTATCACCTGGAATTCCGCTACGCCGAGGACGTGGAGGACCTGATGAGCTGGTTTGAGGGCAGCTACGCCTACTGGAACGCCGCCGCCATCGCCGCCGACTACACCGACGTGATCATGGCCGACGTGATCAGCCTCTTTGTCACGGAGAACCTCTCCGACGAGGAAGCATAACAACACCCGTTTTCCCCTTTTTTCCAGGCGCCCCCGTGAAACGGGGCGTCTGGTTTTTTCTTAGGCAGTAAAGGGAAATGGCAAGGCGCTCCTTTTTGGGGAGCGCCTTGCCGGTATGGGAAAGGGGGGGATTATTTGGCTTCGTCGGTGCGGTAGATGAACTTTACCTGGCCGTCCATGGTGTCGTCCAGGCCGGTGAAGCTGCGGTAGGTGCGGGAGACGTCCATGATGGCGTTCAGGCGGGCCAGGAGGGCATCCAGGTCGCCGTCCACCAGGTCGGTGAGCTTCTGGACGCCTTCGTCGGTGAACTGCTTCAGACCGTCGGACAGCTGCTGAGAGCCGTCATGGAGCTGGGTGATGCCATCCACCAGGGCGGGCAGGGAGCCTTGCAGCTGGGTCAGGCCGTCGGTCAGGGTTGCCGCGCCGTCGGTGAGCTGGCCCGCGCCGGTGCACAGGTCGGAGCTGCCGGAGAGGATGGCGGAAGCGCCGTCCGCGGCGGAGGAGACGCCCTCGGTATAGGTCTTCAGGCCGGTATAGAAGGCATTGTAGCGATCCAGGGAGGTCAGCAGCTCGGAGACGGTCTGACGTCCGGCGGCGGCCTGGGTGTACTTGGACTGGACCTCCGCGCCGCTCATGTTCTCGGAGATCAGATTGCTGATCTGCTCCTCCACGTTCTGGCTGATCAGTGCCTGGACATTCTCGCTCTGCATCTGGGCATCCAGATTGGTGGTGATGGCGGTCTGGGCGGTCTCGGTGCCCATCTGCGCATTGGTGGTGGCGGTGATGTTCTCCTGGACATTGCCCAGGGCCATCTGGGTCTCCACAGTGGAGGCAATGGCTGCCTGCTGATCCTCGGTGATCTGGCCGGCGTCAACGGCGGCCTGGTAGTCCTCCGGGGACAGCCCGGTAGCGGCGGTGATGACCTGCGCGGTGACCTGCTGGCGGACCGCCTCGGTTACCTGGGCCTGCACCTGCTGGCGAACGGCCTCGGTGACCTGGGCGCTGACCTGCTCACGGACCGCTTCGGTGACCTTCTCCACCACCTGGCTGCGGTTGGCCTCCACGGCGGCGGTGACCTGCTCCAGGGCAAGCTCACGGATGGTGCCCTCGCTGAGGGAATTGAGGACGCTGTTCAGCGCGTCGGTGTAATTTTCAATGGTCAGGTCGGGCACATTCACGCCCGCGGCCTTCAGCTGGGTGGTGGCGGTGGCCAGCAGGGTATTGAACACCTGCTCCGCGCCGCCGGTCAGGGTATCGTTATTGGAGACCAGGGTATTCAGGCCGCCGGTCAGCTCCGCCACACCGGCATTGAGCTGATCCGCGCCGTCTTGCAGAGAGGACGCGCCATCGTGCAGGGCGGACGCGCCGTCCGTCAGCTGGTTCACGCCGCTGACCAGGTCGCCGGACTTCTCCAGCAGGGTAGCCAGGCCCTCGTTCAGGGCGTCGGTGCCGTCGGTGAGCTGGGTCAAAGCGTCGGTGAGCTGATTCACCGCGTCGGACACATCCTCGGAGGAATCCAGCTTGGCATCCTCAAAGGCGTTGAACACCTGATTGGTGACCAGGGTCACGGTCATGCCCATCTGGAAATCGGTGGCGTCAGCGGTGATCTCAACATAGCTGGGGACCTCCAGGGTGTCCTTATCCACGCCCAGATTCTCCTGCATGCCGGGCAACGCCACGCCCACCACGGCGGTGTGGTCGCCGTCGTTGACCACACGGCCGTTGGTCACCTCCACATTGCGGAAGGTGTCATTGTCCAGCACCAGGCCGGTGACGGCGGCGAAGGGGACATAGATTTTTTCCTTTTCGCCGTTCAGCTCCACCAGCTCATACAGGCGGTTGTCATAGTCGAAGCGGATGGTCACCCGGCCGCTCTTGCCCACCAGATCTTCCAGGGCGATGTCCTGGCCGTCCAGCTGATAGGAGACGGTGAGGGATACGGGCAGCTCCTTGTCGGTGGTGCCCCGGTAATAGATATCGCTGCCGTTGGCAGTCCAGGTGAGAGCCTCGCCGTCGGCGGCGTAGGTCTCGTCGCCCTTGACGTTTTCAATGTCCGTCAGCGCGCTGCGGTCGGCCAGGGCATCCTCCCCGGCGGCGTTCTTCAGCCAATCGCTGACGATGACCTGCCGGACAGCGCCGTCCGCTCCGGCCAGAACGTAAACCGTTTCATCCTTTTCATTCTTCACGCCGTCGTCGGCAAAGGCAAACCCTGCGCCGGTCAGGCAGAGGGCGGCGCTCAGGCCGAGGGCAATTACTTTTTTCAGCAGTTTGTTCATTTTCAATACCTCCACATTTATTTCACAGGGTTCTTTGACTTGGTATCAATTTTCGTCATGCCCAGGGTGGTCTTGCAGATCACCTTATCCAGCAGCATGAACATGGCAGGCAGGATGAAGATCACCAGCAGCATACTCACCACAGCGCCCCGGGCGATCAGCATACACATGGAGCTGACGATCTCGATATCGGAGTACACAGCCACGCCGAAGGTGGCGGCGAACATTCCCATGCCGGAGACGATGATGGAGGGGATGGAGGTGGCCAGGGCGGTCTGCACGGCAGTGCGCTTGTCGCTGCCGGAGATGCGCTCGGCCTTATAGCGGGTGGTCATCAGGATGGCGTAGTCCACCGTCGCGCCCAGCTGAATGGTGCTGATGCAGATGGGGGTGATGAAAGCCATGCTCTGGCCCAGATAATGGGGCAGGCCCAGGTTGATGAAGATGCCCAGCTCGATCACGGCGATCAGGATCACGGGCAGCGTCAGGCTCTTCTCCACCAGCAGAATGATGATGAAGATGGCAACCAGGGACACGGCGGTGACCACGGCAAAGTCATGGTCGGTGGTCTCGATCATGTCCTTCATGCAGGGCGCTTCGCCGATGAGCATGCCGGTGGGATCGTAGGATTTCAGGATCTCATTCAGCCGGGTGATCTGCTCGTTCACCGCGTCGCTGGCGGGGGCATATTCAGAGTTGATCAGCAGCAGCTTCCAGTTGTCGCTTTCCAGGGTGTCGGTCAGCTCGGCGGGCAGCAGCTCCTCCGGGATGCGGGAGCCAACCAGGCTCTCCATGCCCAGCACGTACTTCACGCCGTCCACCTGCTCCATCTGGGCCATCATTTCCTTGACCTGCTTGGAGGAGGTATTGGCATCCACCAGCACCATGTGGGTGGAGGCAATGTTGAAGTCATTGTGCAGCTTCTCGTTGGAGACCACGTAGTTCATTTCCTCCGGCAGGCACTGGCCCATGTCGTAGTACACTTCGTCGTTGGCCTTGGCGTAGCCGTTGTAGGCGGGATAGATCAGGGCCACGAACAGGATGAGGAACACGGGGAAGATCTTCACGATGCCCTTGGCAAACCGATCCATGTTGGGAATGATGGAGCGGTGCTTGGTCTTTTGCAGGGGCTTATCCAGCACCAGGATCAGGCCGGGCAGTACGGTCACGCAGCCCAGGACGCCCAGCAGCACGCCCTTGGCCATCACGATGCCCAGGTCGCGGCCCAGGGTGAAGCTCATGAAGCACAGAGCGATGAAGCCCGCGATGGTGGTGACGGAGCTGCCGATGACGCTGGTCAGGGTCTCCTTGATGGCCACCGCCATAGCTTCCTTGTTATCCGGGTACTTCTCGCGCTGCTCATTGTAGCTGTGCCACAGGAAGATGGAGTAGTCCATGGTCACGGCCAGCTGGAGCACGGCGGATAGGGCCTTGGTGATGTAGGAAATTTCACCCAGCCAGTAGTTAGTGCCCATGTTCAGCAGGATCATGGCCCCGATGGAAACCAGGAACACCAGCGGGATCAGCCAGCCATCCAGCAGCAGGAACATGGCCACGCAGGCCAGCAGCACTGCCAGGCCGACATAGATCGGCTCCTCCTGCTCGCACAGGTCTTTCAGGTCCACCACCAGCGCCGTCATGCCGGACACAAAGCACTGCTTGCCGCAGACGCTTCGGATCTCCTTAACGGCCTCCATGGTGCTGTCCTCGCTGGTGCCGCTGTCGAAGAACACGGCCATCATGGTGGAGTGGTCGGTGTTGAATTCGCTGTACACCTTCTGAGGCAGCAGCTCCATGGGGATGCTCAGGTCGGCCAGGGAATCATACCACAGGACGGTGGCCACGTGGTCGATGCTCTCCACCTTTTCCTTCAGGGCGGCCACATCCTTTTCCGGCATATCCTCGAAGATCAGGAAGGTGAAGGCTCCCTTGTTGAAGTCCTTCAGCAGCTCATCCTGGCCAATGACGGTCTCCATGTTGCTGGGCAGGTAGGTCAGCATGTCATAGTTGACACGGGTGGCCGCCATGCCCATTACCGAGGGGATCATCAGCAGCAGCGTCAGGATCAGGATCGGGATGCGGTATTTGACGACCGCTTTTGAAAAACGCATTTTAATTATCCTCCCATACATCACAATATTCCACATCGATCACATCAGGCTTCTGATGCTTGACGATTTTCACAAGGCTGACCGCCACGCTCAGGTTCAGGATGCCTTCGCACAGCAGCGAGATGCCCAGCAGCGTGACGATGACCTCCACCGCCTCGGAGGGGCGGAAGGCCAGCAGCAACCCGGCCACCCCGGCCACAATGGCCATCACCATGGTCAGCCACCACTGGCGGATGCCGAAGCGCCGGGCATCCAGGGCGGTTCCCACCTTGAACAGACTGTCTACCAGAATGCAGATGCCCATGGAGATGCACAGGAAGTTCATCACATTGTCGGGCTTCAGCAGGGTGATGGTTCCCAGGATCATCAGCAGGATTCCAAACTGCAAATCATACTGGAAGGCCAGGCGGAACAGATCCTTGGAGAAATACCCCACCAGCCTTACCGCGCCAAATACCAGCATTGAAACACCGAAGAAAATCGCAATGGTCTGCGCGGAGGGCGCGGGGAACGCGATCAGCGCCACCCCCATCAGGCAGAACAGAACGGCAATGGCAATGTAGCCATACTTGGCGATCTTCATCGGAACAACAGAACGGGATTTCATATTTCTGCGCCTCCTTCGGCATGTGTTCGGTTCCATTGACTGGACATAGAATACAATATTTTTTTGCCTCTGAACACGGTCATTCTCCCGCCAGTGCCCGAAAAACAGGCACTATTTTCCATCTGCCCAGTTTTTGCGCACCGCTGCCTCCGTGTTGAATTTTTGGGCACGAAGTCCCTTGTGCCCAAAAATCGCAAAACCGGCGGCACAGCGGCCGCCGGGGCGTAAAAATTCAAAAAAAGGGTTGCAAACGGGGCCCTTCCATGATATAATTCTCCGTGTGTCCGACCATGGGCGCGTTGCACCAGTATATTGGGATGTCGCCAAGCGGTAAGGCACCAGACTTTGACTCTGGCATTCGTCGGTTCAAATCCGGCCATCCCAGCCATATCTGATCCGCTAGCTCAGTTGGCAGAGCAACTGCCTTTTAAGCAGTGGGTCCGGGGTTCGAATCCCCGGCGGGTCACCAAAAAGGAAGCTGCCACATTTGTGGCGGCTTTCTTTTTTACCAGGCACCAGATGGGATTCGAACCCATTTCAATGCAGGTGTCCAGTGGGCACCTGCGCCCACCAGTGCAAACACTGGTGGGAACCATAATGTTATCGAATCCCCGGCGGGTCACCAAAAATCGGCAAACTTCGGCGGAAGGTTGCCGATTTTTACTTCTTCACTCTTCACTAAATTCGGACGTCCGATTTTTGGAAAGTAAAAAGTAATAGTGAATCGTGAATAAGTAGGATGCGAAGGGGGGAGATTTATGGGAAGTCCGTTACAGGAAAAATCTAAAGCGTTTGCCTTGCGGATCATCAAAGTATGCAATGAGGTACGACAGCAGAAGCGGGAATCCGTTCTGACAGGCCAGCTTCTTCGCTCCGGAACCAGTATTGGTGCCAATATTCGGGAAGCATTTTATGCACATGGCAGGGCGGACTTTGTCGCAAAGCTCCAAATTGCCCTCAAAGAGTGTTCTGAAAGTGAATACTGGCTGGAATTGCTGATTGAAAGCGAATACTATGAGGATAAGACCATTCTTGACCAGTGTATTGAGATCAAAAAGCTTTTGATCTCATCTATCAATACAGCGAAAAACAATGCGAAGTAATCGCATCCAAAGCGATTAATCTACATAAGGGCAAGGCCTCCACATCTGTGGCGGCCTTGTCCTTTTTGTTTGCGCAGATGGGATTCGAACCCATTTCAATGCAGGTGTCCAGTGGACACCTGCGCCCACCAGTGCAAACACTGGTTGGAACCATAATGTTATCGAATCCCCGGCGGCTTCCTTTTGCTCGCGGGGCGGCTATGTATGCTTCACCGGGCAGTTTGCCAGCAGGGCCAGCAGGCGGGTGCTGGCGGCTTCCTCCTGCCTTGCCAGGGCGCGGAAGGAAAATCCGAATTCGCTGCTGGCGCTCCAGCTCTGGAAGGCCTGCCACAGCTCCCGGCTGCGGCGGTAGGCCAGGGCCAGCCCCCGGCGCAGCTGCTTTTCCGGCCAGCATACTTGATCGCGCGGCAGCTCCAGCCCCCGCAGCATTGCCATGCCGCTCACCGCCTGGGCGGCGGCCGCCGCCTCCCGGTGCAGCTCCAGCAGCGTCTGCCGGGGCTGCCCGGCGCACAGGGCGGCCAGATTGCGATAATCCACCGCCGCCTCCCGGCACAGTCTTGCCAGCTGGGGCAGCTCCATTGGCTCCCTGCCCCCCACCCGCTGCCAGACCCGGGCCTCCATATCCTCCATTTGCGCCACTCCCTTAAAAGCATTTCCCTCCATTCTACCCGGCCGGGGCGAAAAATGTGCGAAAAAAATAATTGCTTTTTCGTTCATTTGTGCTATAATGGGAGCAAGAGTATTTATAAGGAGGCTTCGCCATGCCCAGAACCAGCAACAAGCCGGAGGAGATCATGAATTTCGTCAACGAATTTGTCCAGGAGCATGGCTATTCCCCCTCGGTGCGGGAGATCGGCGAGGCCGTGGGCCTGCGCTCCACCGCTTCGGTGAGCTACCATTTGCAGGCCCTGCAAGCCAAGGGCATTCTGGGAGCCGCCGGGCAGAAGGGCCGCAAGCGCGCGCTGGCCGCCGGGGCCAGGCCGGGGCAGATCCCCATTGTGGGCGTGGTCACTGCGGGCATGCCCATCCTGGCTGTGGAAAATCAGGAGGGTACCATGGCCTGGGACGATCCGGGCTGCTTCGCCCTGCGGGTCCGGGGCGACAGCATGATCGGCGCAGGCATCCTCAGCGGCGACAAGGTGGTGGTCCGCCCCCAGCAAACGGCGGACGACGGGCAGATCGTGGTCGCCCGCCTGGGCGACGAGGCCACCGTCAAGCGCCTGCGCCGCCGTCACGGCGAGATCTGGCTCATGCCGGAAAACGAAGCCTACCCCCCCATCGACGGCACCCAGGCCGAGATCATCGGCATCGTCAAGGCCGTTGTGAGAGAATATTGAGACAAAAGCCGGGCGTGTCCAATGGACGCGCCCGGCGCTTTTCGTTTCGACCATCCTGACTGTCCTTGGGGCCGTCGGCTCCATCGCCAGCATCGTGTCGCTCGTACTGTATCTGTACGATAAAAAGAAGTGAGCCGTCTGCTCGCGACAGAACGGCTCATGGCTCTTTGAGGACGTAGTCCTCACGCTGTAAGCTGTATGTTGCGGCAACCGTCTGGGGTCTCACACACGGGGAGGCGCCTGTTACCAGCGGGCATCTCCTTGTTTTTTTTATGGCCCACAGTACCCATGTTGTCAAGGCGTTTTCAGCGGCTGGTGTGCAGGTCCGAAAGCTTTGGCTCCCCCGTTGGGGGAGCCAGGGTTTTATTTTTTTCTTGCGACGACGACGAAGCGGCCGTTGTCTACGTGGTAGGCGCAGGTGACCAGGGTGATGAGCTTGTCGCCGTAGGTGGCGGTGACGCCGGTGTCGTAGAGGGCTTTGGACTTGAAGTTGGCGATGGCCTCGTTGAAGTCCGTCTCGTCCATGGCGTCGATGAACTGATAGAACTTGAAGCAGGTCTCATACTGGTAGTACACCCGGTCATAGAAGGCGGCCAGGACCTCATATTCGCCCTGCTCATAGAGGGTATCGAAGTTGATGATGGGGTGGGCCTGCCAATAGGTCTTCTCCTGGTACTTCATCAGGGAGCGGAACATGCTGCCGTCGAGCATGTTGTGGCCGTAGATCAGCAGGTTGTCACTGTCGGCGGAGCAGGCGGCGTCAATGAAGGGGATGCCGCCGAAGCTGTATTCCCCCGCGAAATTGGTGTGCAGGTATTTCTCCGGGTCGCCGGGGGTGTGCATCACCGGGTAATCGATGACGGTGCCGTCGATGCGCAGCCAGCCGAACAGGTCGTCGTTCTGCTCATACAGGGGCACGTACTGGGCCAGCATCACCGGCTCTGTGGGCTCCGGCTCCGTTACCGGCTCGGTCTGGGCGGAGGGGTCCGCCGGGGTCTGGGCCGGCTGGGTCACAGGCGGGGTCGTCTGCGCCGGGGCTGTGGTCTCCACGGTGTTCTGCCGCACGATGGCGGAGAGCTTGCGGAAATCGCTGCGGGCCTTGGCCAGCCGGAGCTGCCAGATGCCCAGCCCGATCAGCGCCGCGCAGAACACCACCGCCAGAACGATCAGGATCACGCGGACCGCCTTGCGGTTCGTCTTTTTTTTCCTGCCGCCCCGCCGCGCCGGTTCATCGGGGTTCAGATATTTGCCATTCTTTTTTGCCATATGATCTTTCCCTCATACAATGGTTGCAAAAAATGTTGTATTCCTCGCTGCCCCCCCCTTGGGGAGCCGAGTTTCCCTTGCTGCCCCCACTGGGGGTGGTGCGTCGCACAGCCCTCGCTGCCCCCTTTGGGGGAAGTGCCGCGAAGCGGCAAAGGGGGTGACGGTGGATGGTTGAGATCGGTACATATTACCACTCAACCGGGGACACCCCCTCAGTCTCGCTTTGCTC
>ERZ857629.3644-NODE-3644-length-12763-cov-2.950740_pt1 | contig 12763 bp, 8 predicted proteins | sample MGYA00519700_ERZ857629 | MGnify/ENA primary metagenome ERZ857629 (study PRJEB31778, sample SAMEA3449351) | human gut metagenome | biome: human gut; feature: human-associated habitat; material: faeces | place: United Kingdom | collected 2010/2012 ... | reverse complement strand
TAAGCGACCTCCGCCAAACGAAGTTCCACCATATCCCCATCACATTGTCGGAGATACAAACCGACCATTGGTTCACACCCGAAGAGATCAGTGGCGTGCTGCTCGACAGCCTGCTCACCTTGAGCCGACACAACAATGAATTCACCGTGAGGTTCACACCTCTCGCCTTCGGAAACACGCGCGACCTGACCTTCCGCTATCAGTTGGAAGGCCACGAGGACCACTGGAACATGGCCGACCGCACACGCATCATTGCCTATCGCAACTTGTGGCCTGGACGATACACGCTCCGCATAGAGGCGGTGGGCATGCCTGAAGTGAATGGATGCATCGTGGTCGACGTGCCCATGACATCGAACGCCATCCTCCTCCTTATTATAGTGTTGTTGCTGTTGGCGCTCATCGGCCATGTGGCGTGGTGCCGTTACCATAAGAAGCCTTACTTCTGGAAACGTTTCGCGCCGCAACCCGTAAAGTACCAAAAGAGCCGACTCGACAAGAAGGAAGGCCGAAAATGGCAGCAGGCATTGCTTAGCTACATGGAAAAGGAGAAGCCTTACCTCAACCCCGACCTGCAAATGGCCGACCTGGCCCAAGCGATCGGGTGCTCCACCCACACGCTATCGCAGGTGTTCTCGCAGGTATTGAACCGCAGCTACTACGACTTCATTGCCGAATATCGCATCAAAGCCTTCATGAAGTTGGCCCAACAACCAGACAGTCGCACCCTTACCATCACCGCCCTTGCCGAGCATTGTGGATTCAAGAGCCGCAACCCATTCCTCGTGGCCTTCAAGAAAGCCACAGGAATGACGCCGAAAGACTACATGAAAAGTCTGAAAGAGTAAGTACCTTTGCACTTTCCCACGGAAAAGTGCAAAGGCTATTTATTCGCAATCAGTTAAATGTCAAACTGTTAGACGATAAGTGCATCGCCTTGGTGGGATAGATATTCTTGGTGGGGCAAATCGTTACGGCCTTGGGATTTCTACCTTATCTTTGCGGCAGATAATCATCCTAAAGCCGCCCTATATGATAAAAAGAGCCACCCAACATCTCGATACGATCAGTCGTTTGTATGAGGAGACATCTCCCATGCTGCTGGCCATTTTCCTGAAAGCCAACATACCCAAAGAAGACGCCAGGGATCTCGTGCAAGAGGTGTTCGTCAAAATCCTGACGATCGACATCATCCTTCCCGAAGGTCTAAAAGGTCTCGCCATCACCATTGCCTATCAGAAACGCACCGATTGGTTGCGCCACCAAGCCTATTGCAAGCGTATGATGACCCAAATGAGGCCCCAGACCATCGTGGAACAGCACGAGTTGGAATGCCAACAAATGGAACAGGTCGAGCAGCGCGTCGTCAACCGCATGTCCGACAAGGATGCGTGGGTCTACAAACTCAGTAGGTTCGACAACAAATCGACACAAGAAATCATGCAAATCACCTCCTTCTCGCTGCGCGGGGTGGAGGGTCGGCTTTACCGAACGCGCCTTCTCGTAAGACGAACGCTCAAGGCCGCCGGTTTCTAACCCACAGATGGGCAAGCGCGAAACTCACGATTCTCGATTTCAAGACACATCAACGCAAGTCCTCATAACCCACAACAACGCATCCAAACATCCACAACAACGCATCCAAACACCCTCAGCGACGCAGCGAAACACCTCGAATAATGCATCTAAACACCCTCAACGATGAGGGAGAACATCAGAAACAAAACTACAGAAATACATAAACAACCATGAAGAAGATCTACGCGCTTCTCACCACTTTGCTCCTTACAATAGGAGTAACGGCCCAATCTTACAACACCAACCGCGGATTCGTGCATCCCGGAGGCCTGCACACGCAGGAAGATTTCGACCGCATCAAGGATCTATTGGCCAAGGGCGACCCCACCATCACGGCCGCCGTCAAAGTGCTGACCCAAGCCGCCTACGCACAATCTACCGCTGGCACATCGCCCGTGCAAACCATTGTGCGCGGTGGCGGTAAGGGAGAGAACTACATCAACGCAGCCCGCGGTGCCACAATAGCCTACCAAAACGCCCTCGTTTGGAAAATAACGGGCAACAAGGCCAATGCCAGCCATGCCATCAATGTGCTCATGCAATGGGCCAACACCACCAAGGGCATCGGTGGCGACTCCAACTACGCCCTCGCTGCAGGCCTCTACGGCTACCAGTTTGCGCAAGCCGCCGAGCTGTTGCGCGACTATGAAGGTTGGGCGCCCGAGCGCTTCGAGCAGTTCCGCCAATGGATGTTGCAGGTGTGGTACCCCTCTGCCATGGGCTTCCTTCGTGGCCGCAATGGCACCTGGGAGAACGTTGGGAGATGGTGGCAAGCCCCTGGGCACTATTGGAGCAACTGGGGATTGTGCAACGCCCTGTGTGTCATGTCTATCGGTGTGCTGTGCGACGACGTGTTCATCTATAACCAAGGCCTGAGCTATATAAAGTACGACCAGGTGGGAACATTCACCGATCCCCGCACGGCCAATCCCATTTTGAATGATGGTCTGACCGAGTTCATGGGCAATCTCGTGGTGACCGTTACCAACACTCCCGCCAACCTGAAAGCCTCTTCGTACGGAACGATCGGACAGATGCAGGAGAGTGGCCGCGACATCGGCCACGCCACGATGGCCGCCGGCTTGGCTATCGACATCGCCCACATGGCTTGGAACCAAGGCGACGACCTGTTCTCGTTCATGGACAACCGCTTGGCCGCCGGCATAGAGTTTGTTGCCGCACAGACGCAAAACATCGAAGGTCTGCCCTGGACCAACTATAAGTATGGCAGCGGTGGCATTTATTACACCGACAACCGATGCTGGACAATGACCGGTCCGGCCCTTGGCAACCAAATTCGCCCCTATTGGGGAACGGTCATTGGCCATTACCAAGGCGTGCTTGGCAAGGACATGCCCTATTCGGAGATGGCCTACGCCAACCTCATCAAGAACGGACCCGATGGCGGTGGACAAGGATCCACAAGTGGAGGCTACGACCACCTGGGCTACTCAGTGCTGATGAACTACCGCGACCACAAGGCCACGGCAGAGGAAGTGCCCACGCTGCTCGCTCCCAAGATGGTGGTGGGCAACGACACGCTCAACCATAACGAGTTGGGAGGACTGGTCAACACCTTCAAGACCAACAACAACACAGGTGTGGCCAAGGGAACGGTCATCAAGTTGTTGCCGCAGCTTCGCGACGGCAGCGAGGACAGCGGCCAGTGGCAATGGAACACCGGCGAGACCACACGCAACCTCACCGTCACCGCCAACGAGAGCTATGTCTATCGCGTTTGCTACACCAACAAGCATGGCGTGAAGAGCTATCTCTGCTTCTCCATTGCCGTTCAAGGCGATTGCGAACCAACTCCCGTCGAGGTGTCGGCCACCTACAATGGCGTGACGGCTACCGATTCGATCACCATATTCTACGACGACGCCATCACGTTGAAGGCTGCCTCCAAGGACGGTTTCGGATCTTTCGCATGGAGCACAGGCGCCACCAGCAGCAACATCACAGTGAAAAACCTCCGCAAGGACACCCTGTTCACCGTGGCATTCAAGAACCAAGGAGGTGCCATCTCATACGACACAATACGCGTCCACTTGAAATACTTCCGTCCCCAGATGGCGGTCAACGGCAAGGTGAAGGTCGACACGGTGCAATGTCTGTGCCAACCAGGCGACAAGGTGGACTTTGCCCCTTACGTTCCCAGCACGTTCAAGGACATCCGTTTCCAATGGAGCAGCGGTTCTACCAAGCGTAGCGTGACCTACAATGATATCCAAGCCACCATCGTCGACACGCTCGTCTACACCCTTTTCGGCAAGAGCTACACCGTTTGCTACGTCGCTTACCTCAGCGATACGCTCGACAGCGCCATTCCCGAGGGCTACTATCTCATCCGCGACCGGTTTCACGACACCTACCTCACCAACAACACCGTGGAGGGCTTGCCCTACGCCAACGCCACGTTTACAGCCAAAAAGGAAGGTGATGCGTTGCAACAGCAGGCTTGGAAGGTTACCAATGAGAACGTCGACGGTCCCTGCTACGACTTGCAGAACTTGGCCGACCAGCGTTACCTGGCCCTCACCATGCGCATGACAGCCAGCACACGCACCCCTTATTACTTCCGCAAGGCCACAGGAACCCAATGGTATCACCTCCGCAACAAGCGTCCCTGTTACTTCACCATCAACGACGACGGAACGGTTGACCACACCACTTACTACGTCCCCACCAACTTTCCCGTCGAACTGATACCCTACACCCTGCCCGCTGGCATTCACGACATTCATGCCGACAAGGTGTCAGACGACAAGCGCTACAACATCCAAGGGCAACGCGTGGGAGCTGACTACAAGGGCCTCATCATTCACAATGGCAAAAAATACATCATCCGATAAAACATGAAACACCGCTTGTTCACCCTCCTTTTCTTGCAACTGGTGTCGTTGGCGCTCTTTGCCGGCAACGTAACCACTTACCCCGCCCCATCGGGTGCGCCCCAGAACGACGACTTCACGGTGCGCGTCCGGGCAACGGGTGGCCTCTGGCAAACAGTCGACACCTACGCATGGAACGTAGACCACACCAACAACGGTCGCCACACCATCGAGAAATCGTCGGTGGCCTACTTCGATTTCACCGACAAGGTCGAGGTGGAAGTAACGTGGAACAAGGGCGACGTGAAGACCGCTCGCGTCCGTCCGTTGTCGAAAAACATCGCTACGGCCCTCCACGGCAACACCGTTTGCTTCTCGCTCGACCGTCCGCTCGACCTCTCGGTGGAGGTCAACGGCGACACCTACCATAACCTGCAGCTCTTCGCCAACGCCGCCACCCCCGTCTACAAGAACGCCGGGCAAGTGGCCAAGGCCTTGGGGATGAAGAAAAAAGACGTGCTGTTTTATGGTCCCGGCTATTACGACTTGGGCAACAATTCCATTCGTGTGGGCAGCAACCAGGTGCTCTATGTAGCCGGCGGCGCTTACATCAAGGGCTTCGCCTCGGTATGGCAGGCATCCCACGCCAAGGTCATCGGTCACGGCATTGTCAATCCCGAGCGCCAGCATGAGGGCATCATGGTCAGGTATTCTACCGACGTGGTGGTCGACGGTCCCATCACCACGCAGATTCCTGTGGGCGGAAGCGAGCGTGTCAGCGTGCGCAACGCCAAGGTCATCAGTTGGTATGGGTGGGGCGATGGCATGAATGTCTTTGCCAGCAACGACGTGAGCTACAACCACGTGTTTTGTCGCACAAGCGACGATTGCTCCACCATCTATTGCACCCGCAAGGACTACCACGGCGGATGCCACAACATCAGCGTGACAGACGCCGTGTATTGGGCCGACGTGGCCCATCCCATCATGATTGGCCTGCATGGCGACATTGAGCGGAATGAGGTCATCGAGCAGGTGGTGTACGACGACATCGACATCCTTCAGCAGCGCGAGAAGCAGATTGATTACCAGGGTTGCATCGCCATCAACAACGGCGACAACATCACCGTGCGCAACATGACCTTCCGCAACATCCGCATCGACGACATCGACGAGGGCATGCTCTTCAACTTCCGCGTGTGCTACAACCGCAAGTATTGCCACGCTCCCGGTGGCGGCATTCACGACATCACGCTCGAGAACATCAGCTACAACGGCTCACACGCCAACCTCTCTCTCCTGACCGGTTACAACGAACAGCGCACCCTCAGCGGCATCCACTTCAAGAACCTACGCATCAACGGCCAGCACATCCACGACAAGATGCCGGGCAAACCCGGTTGGTACAAGACGTCCGACTTCGCCCGCATCTTCATCGGCGAGCATGCGGAGAACGTAACCTTCGAATAGGTCGGCCCACACGGGGTCGCCTCTCCCTGTGGGTTTGACAATGATGGCAAAGGGCCATTCCCCCGTCGGCTTTTTCGGCAGGAATGGTCCTTTGCTGTTGTTGTGGGGTCGGCCCCCGAGGGTTTCTTATTTCACCACAAACTTCTTACCGCCACGGATATACACACCAGGCTGGGTGGGCTTGCCGACGCGCACGCCCTGCAGGGTGTAGACGGCGTGGTTGCCGACGGTTGTTGTGAGGGTGGGCGCCTCAATGCCCGCCGCCTCCTTTTGTTCCTCGTAGAGGTAGGGCAAGAGGTTGCCGTCTTGCTTGTTGGCGGCATAGTTGCCAAACGACTTAAACTGGCCGCTATACATAATGACGTTGCCCGAGTCGGTGGCCTTGATGGTGTAGGTGCCGTCGGCGGTGGCGGTGGCGTGCCACACATCGGCGTCGGCAAGCGATGTGGTCGGGGTAAACGAGCTGTAGGTTCCCTCTTGGTAATAGTAGCGCCCCTGGCTGTCCTTGATGTAGAATCCGCCATTGGCCTCCTCGAGGGTGTAGGCGTCGTTGTCGGAGGTCAGGCGGATCTTGCCGTCCTCATCCGTCACGCCCTCGGTGTAGAGGTAGCCAAACTTCTTGCCATTGGCGAGCGCCAACGGCTTGGCGGCGTAGAGCCCGCTGCCCGTGCCAGCCACCATGAGGTAGCGCTTGCCAGCCGTGGGCAGGGTGCCTTGCAACTTGGCGAACACATAGCCGCCGGCCACCTCGGTCGAGTCGTCGGGCGTGGGAGGCGTAGGCGGATTGAAGGAGCCATAGCGGTTGTCGTTGGTGGCGGTGGTAATGGCATTGGCGGGATTGAAGGCCACGTCAACACTATCGCCCCACACATACTCGGCGAGGTTGGGATAGTCCACAAAGAGGTTGCGGTTGTTCTGTATGCCCCACACGGCGTTGTTGCGCGCCACCTCCAGGCTGTCCACCTTGTCCTGCTTGCTCCATTGGCGGTAGAGCGTCGTGGCCCATGTCTTCATTCCGGGGTAGCCCGATGCATCGTCTTCCATGGTTTGCAGTCCGGTCTTCACATAATTCAGGTTCGAGTAGGTCACGGCCATATACATGTATCCGCGCGCAAAGTCGCCCTTGTAGCGGTCGCCGGGCTCCCATGCCTTGGCGGTGCTGCGGCCCTTGCCCACCTTGTCGTAGCCCACCTCCTCCGACGTGGCGTCGGTCACCACGTCCATGGGGTAGTTGCCCTTCTCGCCATTGGCCTTCGAGGCCGACGGATAGAGGTTGTAGAGGTCCTTGTAAGCTTGGTTTTTGGTTCCTCCCCACCAACTCTTCGGGAACGAATGTTCAATGTTCATTCCGCCAGGGGCTTCGCCTCTCTTTCCAAAATAGAACACGTCGCTGCTGTATCGGTTGATGACCTGATTGGTCTCCGGGTCGCGGTCGGTGACGTAGAATCCCCACCATGTTCCGGCATTGCCCGATCCATACGAGAGCACCCGCTTTCCGTTGTTCATCAGTTGGTAGAGCGCCGTTTTCAGCTCCGCCTTCTTCTTGCCCTTGAGCGACGAGGCATACTGCGCCAGTTGCTCACGCGTGATGGCGTGGGCCGTACCAGCCGTGAGGGCCATCAAGGCCACAAGTAATAATGCGTAATGTCGTTTCATATTGATAAGGTATCTAATAATATTCATTCTTCCTTAATAACCCATTCGTTGATGGTTCGCTGCTCACTCGAGAAGTTCACCCCAATCTTATACAACCGCTTTCCGTCGGCCGCGTATGGAATGAGGTATCCCTTGTTGTCTATTTGCCTCATGGCCTCCTCTGCCGATCCGTCGTATTTCAGTTCGAACACATACACCGCCTCCGGCATGTGAACAACGGCGTCGGCCCTGCCTATGGCGCTTTCCTCTTCCACCCGCATGTGGGCTCCCATCAAGTTGAATATCAAGTAGAACACCGTTTGGAAGTCGCGTTCGTTCTTGTTACTCAAACGATTGGAGATGCTGGCAAGAAACGCCTTCAGCCTTACCATCGCTCCTTCAATGTTACCCTCGTAGAGTTTTTCCAACAAGTCGCCCACCACGCTGCTGTTGTCGAGTTGCACCGGCGAGAGATAGTTGGGCGCGAGGTTCTTGAGCATGCCTATCTTCACCTCTTTGTTGGGATATTCCAGGGTGTAGCGATGCAGCAAGGGATTGAATTTCTTGATCGTGAGGTAGCCACTTTGGTAGAGCAGCGGAAGCGCCGACACCATTTGCTCGGGCGACACATTGAAATCGTCCACATCACAACTCTTCTTTTCTATATCCATCACATTGACATGATACTTCTGAAGGGTCTTGATAAGGTAAGTGGGTGTGCCCGATCCATACCAATAAGGTGCAATTTTCTGCGCGTTCAAAGCCTTCACCAAACTGAAAGGGTTAAACACATCCTCCGAATGTTCGCTGAAATGATAGCCGTCGTAGTAACTTCTCAACTCTTCCAGGCACGCCTCATAGCTCATGCCAAGCGCCTCGCCGAGCGCTTGCACATCGGGCTTCATCGCCGTAGTAAGCTCCGTAAGGCTTATGCCGCAGAGCGCCGAATATTGGTCGAACATGCTGATGTTCTCGAGGTTGTTCAGCTCACTGAAAATGCTGAGTTGCGAAAACTTGGTGATGCCAGTGATGAACACAAACTCCAGGTGCGGGTCGAGCAACTTAATGGGGCTGTAGAAGTTCTGCATGGTTTGGCGAAGCGGAAGCAGGTTCTCTTTCTCGTGCACCACGTCAAGCAGCGGTGCGTCATACTCGTCGATGATAATCACCGCTTTCCGCCCAGTTTGCTCATGCGCCTTCTTCACCAGGTCTTTCAACCGTATGTTAGGGTCTACCTTTTGGCTTTTGTATCCATACACGGCCTCCTGGTCGTAGAGCATGTCGGAAAGGTAGCGGTCCAACTGTTCCTTGTCCATGTGCTTGGCTCCGCTCAGGTCAAAATGGAGCACGGGGTATGCGTTCCATTCCTTCTCGTAATCGGCGATGGCCAGCCCATCAAAGAGTTCTTTCTTGCCGGCAAAATAGGCATGGAGGGTAGAGGCAAAGAGCGACTTGCCGAATCGTCGGGGCCGACTCAGAAAGACGTAAGACATCTTCTTTTTCCTGAAGTCTACGATATACTTTGTCTTGTCGACATACAGGTAATGGTCTTCGCGAAGTTTCTCGAAGGTCTGAATGCCCACAGGATAATAATTAACAAGTCTTGCCATCATCTACTTTAGCTTATTTTCTTACTTATCGCCTTCCAGCCATCCCTTCTCCACAAAGAGCTCGTAGAGGGGCAATGCCAAGGCCTTGGCGTCGGGATGGGGCGCGCCCGTCGTTCCCTTAGCCCTGAGGTCGAAGAAGTGGTTCCAGTCGGACACGAAGGCCGTGTGAACCAGTTCGGTGTTGGCATCGAGCGGCAGCACGGAGCGTGCCTCCTGCGGCTTGCGCCCTGCCCCGATGAGGTTCATGTAGGCGCGCTCGGCGGCGGCGTTGGCGAAGAGCCAGTTCTCTATGTCGGTCGCCTCGCCCGTGGCCACCTTTCGTGCCAGTTCCACCAGCTCGTCGCCGGTTATGTCGATGTGGCCGCTGGCCATGGCCTCGGCCGCGTCGCCCTGTGGTAGGGTGGTTACGAAGAGGGGCAGGTTAATGCCGATCTCGTTGTCGAACTTATCCTTCGAATAGTTGCAATAGCGGGTCGACTGCTCGGCCATCGAGTTGGCGCGGTGGCGGTTAAACTCGCGCGTGATGGAGATCTGGGTGGTGAAATGCACGGTGACGCGGCGCTCGTGGTGGGGTGTGGGCTCGCAGAGCCATCCGAGGTCGTCCATCCACTGGTTCTCCGCCAGCACCCTGAGGTTGGTGGTGATGTAGGCCACACCGTCTACGACATGGGTGCGCGAGAACTTGTTGTCGCGGTAGCGGGCGTAAGCGGCGGCCTCGTCGGCATGTGCGCCATCCGTGGCCACGCGCAGGCACACCGTTCCATGCTCGAGCATGGCCAGGTGGCCACTCTTCAGCATGCGCTCCACGAAGGGGCGCGCCGAGTTGGGCGTGCAGTGGTCCTCACTCTTGTAGCACACGCGGCCCACACGTTCTACCTGTCGGTAAATGCCGTCTATGCCTGGGCCTTGTGGCCATATCTCGAATTGGGGTTGTATAATTTTCATGCGTATCGTTTTTGTAGAATGCAAAGGTAGCGCAAACAAGCCGAATAGCAAAAGAATAAGGCTCGTTTTTTGCTCATCCCACGATATATGCTTACCTTTGCGCCCAGTCGATGGGTGTGGTTCGCACGGCCCGCCGCATCGTCACTGAGCAATGAATGATATGGACGAATCAACAAGTGTAGACCTGCTTGAGCGCCACGGCATCAAGCCCACGGCCAACCGCATCGTCGTGGTGAAGGCCTTGGCGACAACGGAGCATCCCGCATCGTTGTCGGAACTGGAGCAACGCATTGTCACCATCGACAAGAGCGGCATCTTCCGCGCCCTCGTCATCTTCCGCGAGCACCGCCTGGTGCACCAGTTGGAGGATGGCGATGGTGGGGTGAAGTATGAGCTGTGCCAGGCCCACCACAACCACGACGGCGAGGACGACGACACGCATGTGCATTTCTACTGCGAGCGTTGCCACCGCATCTTCTGTTTCCACGACACACCCATCCCCGCGGTGGCGCTTCCCGAGGGCTACGCGGCCCACACCGTCAATTACATGATCAAGGGCATCTGCCCTGAATGCAGGAGGAGGCCATGATCGACGCTTCCGCATTTCTGAGTGCGCTCATCGGTTGGTACGAACGCCATGGGCGCGACCTGCCGTGGCGCCACACCCACGACCCCTACGCCATCTGGCTCAGCGAGATCATCCTCCAGCAAACGCGCATCGCGCAAGGCCAGGCCTATTGGGAGCGGTTCATGCAGCGCTTCCCCACCGTGCAGCAGTTGGCCGAGGCGTCGGAGGATGAGGTGCTGAAGCTCTGGCAGGGACTGGGCTATTACTCCCGTGCGCGCAACCTACATGCCGCAGCAAGGCAGATTGTGGCGCAAGGTCGCTTTCCCGACACACTGGCCGACATCCAGCGGCTCAAGGGCGTGGGACCCTACACGGCTTCCGCCATCGCAGCCTTCGCCTTCAACCGTCCCGCGGTGGCCATCGACGGCAACGCCTACCGGGTGTTCGCCCGCCTGATGGGCATCCACACACCCATCAACAGCAGCGAGGGGCAGCGCGAGTTCCGCATCGTGGGCGAGCGCCTCTTCGGCCTCAACGACCATACCACCACCATCACCCACCAGGGCGAGGCGCCGTGGCGAGCGGCCAACTCGGCGCTCATGGACCTGGGAGCCACCCTCTGCACACCGCAGGCGCCAGCATGCCCTCTGGAGGATCAGTGTGTGGCCTACCACGCCCACCTCACCGATACGCTGCCCGTGAAGCAGAAGACCGTGAAGAGCCGCACGCGCCACCTTGCATACGTATGGGTGCGGTGCCAAGGCCATGTGGTGCTGCATAGGCGTGGGGAGGGCGACATCTGGCAGGGGCTATGGGAGCCGTTGGTCTACGAGGATCAACCTGTGCCCACCTTCCAAGGCCAACTCACGCTGCTCAGCAAGGGCGTGCGGCACGTGCTCACCCACCGCGTCATCATCGCCGACTTCTACCTGCTCAACACCGACAAGCGCCCCGCCACTCCCGACGGATACGTGTGGGTCAACGAGGAGGAGGCCACCGAGTATGCCGTGCCGCGTCTCGTGGAGAAATTGCAAGAGATGGTGGAGCGAGGGAAGTGTTAGGAGTTTTGGTGAAAAAAGTGTGTCGCGATTTTGGGTGAAATAGAGCGCGGAAAAATCATTTTTGCCCTTTCCAAACGACAAAAATGTGACTTCCGCTTGCGGCAAGGCACCTTTCTACTTGCGAAACATGCCTAACCGAGCCACCGCTTGGTGTCTTTCGCAATGCCGATGGGCATGTTTCGCAATGCGAAAGATGCCTAACCGCAAAGCTTCTTGTAAAACATGGAGTGCTAAATGTTGAAAGCAAAACACAACGTGCTGAATATTAGGCTTTTGCGTAAATACGCTAAGAATCGCGTATTTCGGCCAAATATTTCCGTCGTAGAAAAGAAATGTGTAGTTTTCACTATAGGTTGTTGACTTCTTTCCGCTTCATTCTATTCGCCCCACCTTATAAAAAGAGCTCCTATTTCGAGATGAAACCCGAAATAGGAGCTCTTTTTATAGGGTGTGTGGGGGCGGCGCACGCCGAGGATGGCGGGGCGTTACCTTACGATCTTCAGGCTGCGCGACGACCCGTCGGCACGCATCTCCTTGCGGATGAAGATACCATGGCTCTGCGGGGCGTTGGCGCCAAGGCAGGTGCCATCAACGCTATAGTAGGTCACGCGGGTAACCTTGGCGTTGGCGCTGCTGCCAGTGCCGGCCTCGGGCAAGGCGATGGCGGTAGCCGCCTCGATGAGCGCACGGTTGTCAATGGGCTCTATGCCTTGGCGTGTGGGGGTTACGCGGTTGATGCGACCTTGGTCGTCGAAGGTCAACTTATCCACACACACCTCACGGTGCACACCGGGACTGTCGTTGAGGTAGCGCTTGTTGATGCGGTGGTACACGATGTACCAATCGTCGGTGCCGGGCACGTTGACCACTGAGTTGTGGCCTGTGCCATAGATCTGCTGACTGGGATCCTGAATGAGGACGATGGGGTTGGCCGCCACTTCGATGGGACCGGTGGGCGACTTGGCGGTGCCGTAGGCCACGTGGTAGTTGGCGGCGCCAGTGTCGTCGACGCTCCAAAGGAAATAATAGATGCCGTTGCGATAGAACACATAGGTGCCCTCG
>ERZ857629.3643-NODE-3643-length-12765-cov-4.915500_pt1 | contig 12765 bp, 7 predicted proteins | sample MGYA00519700_ERZ857629 | MGnify/ENA primary metagenome ERZ857629 (study PRJEB31778, sample SAMEA3449351) | human gut metagenome | biome: human gut; feature: human-associated habitat; material: faeces | place: United Kingdom | collected 2010/2012 ... | reverse complement strand
TAAAATCTATCAAACTACTAACCTAATGAAAAAACATTGCATTCTCTCGAACACGATGCAAAGGTAGGCATTTTTGCTGTAATGTGCAAGCAAATATGAAACTTTTTTATCGGATTTGTGATTAAATTGATATAAATCAACTACAATGTGTCGCCAATAGTGCTGAATAGGTGGCGTTTGGTGAGTTTTCGGGGTGGTAAGACCGCCTTTCCTCGCCCTTTCACCTATCTTAACTACTCATGCAAACCCGATATTGCAAAACACCGTCTATACCCCCGGCTGTGTTATGGTTTTTTATGCAAAAACTGTCGTTTATTGCGTATTTTTGGTGAAGACAGGGCATCGTTCACTTATTTTTGCTTAAAAAATGCTAAAAACGTTAGGGCATCTTGCTTTTGTTTGGATATTATTACTAATTTTACGCCGTAATAGCCGGGACATCATGCAGCCATGATGAAAACGCAGTGTCCGTTTGCGGGCACATCCCCATGAACCTACCCCGTGTTCCGGCGTTCACCTGATGACATCGGGCTTGCAGCCTTGCCTTACTCCGGGAAGCGCGCCGGCACCAACTGATACCGAACAACGCCTTTGAGCGACATGACTGAAACCCGTGATGCCTTATAACGAATATACATTATTAATATATTATTAAAAACTTAAAGAACAGTAGATGACGCAAGGAAATACATGACAGGCCCTCGCTGCCTACGCGGCGGCACAACTCGGCTGTGCTCCTTTTTCGGGTGCGCGGCCTGGCAGAGAAACATTATTATTCCACTAAAAACCTAAAGTATGAACAACTTTTCGGAAAAAACAAATCAAAGAAAAATCGCAGAACTGATGTGCGCCATGGCACTCTGCTCTGTTCCTGTTTTCGCCGGCGTCGCTCCCGATGCAAGCGCAAGCAAGGCACAGACCACCGTTCTGCAGCAGAACAACAAAGTGGTGAAGGGACATATCGTTGACGAAAGCGGCGAACCCCTCATCGGCGTTAGCGTCAAGGAGCTCGGCACCAACAACGGTGCTGTGACCGACATCGACGGTAACTTCACTCTCAACGGTTCGGGCAAGAACCTTGAAATTACATACGTCGGCTTCCAGAAGCAGGTGGTGCGCCCGCAGGGCAGCATGAACATCGTGCTCAAGTCAGTGAACAGGGAGCTGAACGAAGTGGTAGTCGTAGGTTACGGCGTGCAGAAGAAGGTGAACCTCACAGGTTCCGTGGCTTCAGTGGATATGGCCAAGGAGGCACTCTCACGTCCTACTACAACAGCTACACAGGCCTTGCAGGGCATGGCTGCCGGTGTGGACATTCTCCAGGGCAGCGGCCGTCCTAACGGCGAAAGCTTCGGCATCAACATCCGTGGTGTCGGTACCATGAACAACGCTTCACCGCTCGTGCTCGTTGACGGTATGGAGATGAGCCTCTCCAACGTGAACCCCAACGACATCGAGAGCATCTCCATCCTCAAGGACGCAGCAAGCTGCGCCATCTACGGTAACCGTGGTGCCAACGGTGTAATCCTCGTAACCACAAAGACCGGCCAGGAAGGCAAGGTGAGCGTGACCTATTCAGGCAAGTTCTCAATCAACACACCGTCGAAACTCGTGCGCTGGGTGAGCAACTATGCCGACTACATGGAGTTCATGAACGAGGCATTCGTGCAGAACGGAGCATCCAACGGCCCGTTCGCAGGCTCTGTTATACAGCAGTGGCGCGACGCCGAGAAGAACCCCAACGGCCTCGCCGAGAGCGGATACCCCAACTATGTGGCTTATCCTAACACCGACTGGATGGACGAGATCTACAACACGAAGCTCATGCAGGAGCACTCCCTCTCGGTAGCCGGACGCGAAAAGCGCACACGCTACAACCTCGGTATCACATACCTCGACAACCCGGGTACCATCGTGAACACCGCACTCAAGAAATACAACCTCAACCTCAACCTCGTCAGCAACATCACCGACTGGCTTGAGGTGGGCACACACGTCTGGGGATTCCACACCGACCAGGAACGCAGCGACGTACAAAACCTCACAGAATGGTCGTTCCTCAAGACTGTTCCGGGCATCTATCCTTACTATGACGGAAAGTGGGGCGGCATCGAGAACCCTGCCGAGGACGGCGCAGCAGGCAACCCGCTGCTCAACATCAATGGTCAGGGCGACTCCTACTACAAGCACAACAACATCTTCGCTACATCCTACGCACAGGCTACCATCGCCAAGGACTTCACGCTGAAGACACAGTTCGGCTACGAGACATTCCAGGAGCGTCACAAATATACCGGCGGTGTGAACGAGACTTACAGCTTCAGCCGCAACTTCGTGGTGAACCCCGCTCCTTCGCTCGATCAGGTACACACCTACATGTACGAGAACGAGTACTACAACTGGAAGTGGACCAACACCTTGAACTGGAACCACACCTTCGCCAAGGTGCACGATGTGGCAGCACTCGTAGGTTTTGAGGAAGGACGCTACAAGAAGAACAATATCGACACCAATAAGTACGGACTCCTCGACAAGAACATCACCGACCTGAACACAGTGACAAAGATGGAATACATCAGCGGTGCAGGCACTGAATACGCATTCCGCTCATGGTTCGGACGCGTGAACTACGCATTCGATTCCAAGTATCTCTTAGAGGCCAACTTCCGTTACGACGGCTCTTCACGCTTCGCTCCCGACGACCGTTGGGGATTCTTCCCGTCAGTGTCAGGAGGATGGCGCATCTCTGAGGAAGCCTTCGCAAAGAACTCTTTCCTCAGCGTGTTCGACAACTTGAAGCTCCGCGCTTCTTGGGGTAAGCTCGGTAACGCCGCCGTCGATAACTACGCTTACCAGTCATGGTACGAGACAGGTTACACAGTGATGAACGGCAAGAAGGCTCCGCGCTTCTACCTGAACCAGCTGCCCAACATCAACGTGACATGGGAGAAGACATCGACATTCGACGTAGGTCTCGACTTCTCAGTTCTCGGCGGACGCCTCAGCGGTGTGCTCGACTACTATAGCAAGAATACCGACGGCATCCTCATCAGCCCGTCAATCGGACTTACATACGGCGACAAGACATCTCCGCTGCAGAACCTCGCAGAGGTGAGCAACAAGGGATTCGAGGCAACACTCCGCTGGGAAGACCGCAAGGGCGACTGGAGCTACGGCGTAGCGGTGAACGGAGCATGGAACCAGAACCGTGTCACCAAGTATAAGGGCGAGCTCGTAAGAGGATGGGGCATGGATCCGGAGAACCCAGACCCGAACGTTTACTACTCTAACCTCGGTGAAGTGTCTTCGGGCACCCTCGAACGCATCGTGGAAGGACACCAGATCAAGGAGTTCTACACATATCCTATCTACTCAGGTAACGGTTCTTACTTCAACGCCGACGGCTCGGTGAACCCGAACGGAGGTCCGAAGGACGGTATGATACGCACCGAAGAAGACATGAAGTGGCTCAAGGCAATGGTTGATGCAGGACATCAGTTCATGCCGAAGCAGGCCATCGGTAAGAGCGGCATCTGGTACGGCGACTACATCCTTGCCGACTCCAACGGCGACGGCGTCTATGGCGGCAACCACGACCAGACATTCAAGGGCGAGTCTGCAGTGCCTAAGTTCACATTCGGTCTGCAGGGACACGTTGAGTGGAAGGGCATCGACTTCTCTATGAACTGGGGCGGAGCAACAGGCTTCTCAACATACTGGCTCCAAGTGGGACAGAACTCGTCAGCTGCTATTTACGGTCTCCAATTGCCGAAGGAACTGGCTTACGACCACTACTTCTACGATCCTCAGAACCCGTCAGACCCACGCACCAACCTGACATCGAAGAACCCGCGTCTCGTGCAGGATCAGCAGAACCAGAACGCACAGTATGAGAGCGACCTTCACCTTTACAGCTGCGACTTCCTGAAGCTGCGTAACCTCACCATCGGCTACACCTTCCCGAAGAGCATCACAAAGGCAATCTATGCTCAGAACCTCCGCGTGTACTTCTCTGGCGAGAACCTCCTCACCATCACATCATTCCCGGGACTCGATCCTGAAATGCGTGCAGGTGCAGGCTACGCTACAATGCGTCAGTTCTCATTCGGTGTGAACCTTACATTTTAATTAATTCAGAATCAATCACTATGAAATCTAACATATTAAAGAATATTTCTGGTGCCGTTCTGGCAGCTGCGGGACTGATGCTTACATCCTGCTCGTCAGACTTCCTCGACACCAATCCTACCGACCGCGTAGGTACCGGAACGGTATGGACATCGCAGAATATGGCTAACGCCGTCGTAAACGGTGCATACGAGCGTTTCTACTACGAGCTCATCGGCAACGAAGGAAAGTCGGCTCTCGACTGCTTCACCGAAATCATGAACGTCGATGCCAACTGGGTGAACGGCGACACACCTATCATCACAGGTTCGGCAACATCAAGCTCATGGCAGTTCGGATTCTGGTGGAAGTGCTTCTATGAGGAAGTTTACCGCACAAGCAACGTCATCGTGAACATCGACCAGGTGCCCGACATGAGCGCATCGGAGAAGGCACGCGACAAGGCAGAGTGCCAGTTCCTCCGCGCATGGGCATACTATCGTGCCAACTGCTTCTGGCGCGGTGTGCCTATCTACACCGAACCCGTTCCATACGGCGAGGCAAACAAGGCACGCAACAGCGAGGAAGAGGTTTGGCAGCAGGTAATCGACGACTGTACAGCAGCCATCAACTGCCCCGACCTTCCAAAAAAATACTCTACCGGCGACTCCAACTACGGACGCGTGACAAAGGGCGCTGCCTATTTCCTCCGTGCACAGGTGTATATGTGGCAGAAGCAGTGGGCAAAGGCTGAGGCCGACCTCCGTGAAATCACAAAATTCGGCTACGACCTCTATCCTGACTACAAGGCAATGTTCAAGGCCGCAAACGAGAAGAACGACGAGTACATCTTCCAGTATCAGTTCACCGACGACGCCGGACTCGGCAACTGCTTCGCACAGTGCTACGGCAACCGCGTGAGTGTGGACAACGCATGGAATAACTTCATACCTAACCCCAAGTTCGTGGATTCATACGAATGGGCTGACGGTAAGCCGTTCAACGTTGAGGACAAACTCCCCGGCTACAACTCAATGAAACCGCAGGCACGCTCAGTGTTCTATCTGCGTGACGGTCTTACACCCGACGGTGAAATGAAGAACCAGTACAAGCAGATGAAGGACTATGGCGCAAATATGGATCTTTATCTCAAGGACGGCAATGAGGCACGCATCCGCTCGGTTTACGACGGACGTGACCCGCGTATGGAGATGAACTTCATCGTGCCTTACGGAACATACAAGGGCGGTTGCACAGCCGATTGCTACACCTACACACTGCGCTGGCCGTACATCGGTTCTGACGCTGCCGCACCGTTCGACCTCCGTACCGACACCAACGACCGCTACTACTATCTGTGGCGCAAGTTCGTCATCGAGGGACGCGAAAGCCGCACAATCTGGGACAGCGACATCGACATTCCAATCTTCCGCTATGCTGACGCTCTCCTCTGCCTCGCAGAGTGCTTGAACGAGCAGGGCAAGACTTCCGAGGCTGTACCTTTCGTGAACAAGGTGCGCGAGCGTATCCCCGGACTCGCTCTCCTCAACAGCAACCAGTACACTCAGGTGACAAGCAAGGAAAACATGCGTGAGCGCATCCGCAAAGAGTACGGATGGGAACTCGCAGGTGAGAACTGCATGTACTTCAAGGAGCTCCGTTGGGACGCTCAGGACAGCGCAGAAGGCAAGGGACACTACTGGATCAAGAAGGTATTCGGCGACAACTACAAGACAGGTACACCGGAGACATTCAATGGCGCATCTGGTATGACCGAGATGTGGGGTACAAAGCGTTACACTGCGAACTTCCTTGGCGAGTACATCACCAAGTGGGCTGTACCGCAGGAGGAAATCGAGCGCAACCCAAGCCTCATCCAGAACGAAGGCTGGCACTAATCCGAATACGGACAAACACTCTTTGAAGCCGACGGTTTACAAAGGGAAATGAAATAAAAAAAGCCGGGAAGAGCAATCTTCCCGGCTTTTTTTTAGAAGTTAAAGGAGTTAAGCCGTATGCTTTGAGAATACAGGAGTTAAGAATTCAGAAGTTAAGCCATTACCTTTGCTAATCATAGCTCGACAACACTGCGCAAACCAGTTCATTATGAATTATGAATTCTTAATTATGAATTGGCAACGTAGGAGGTCGAGCGTCTCGCTCGACAACACAGAGCAAGCCCATCCCCAAAGGCTTAGAAAGGCCCAGAAAGGCTTAGAAAGGCCTGCCAATTATGCGCTCGGCTTTGCCGCTTGCTTGCAAAAATTATGAATTCTTAATTATGAATTGTCCGGATGGTGTTGTCGAGCGGGACGCTCGACCTCCTATCGTTAATTCCGAACCAGCAAAGGTAATGGCTTTAACTTCTAACGAGCGAAGCGAGTGAAGTTTCCTTGAGCTTTGCGAAAAACTTCTTTAACTTCTATAACTCCTAACAAAAAAAGTAATGGCTTTAACTTCTCTAACTTCTTTAACTTCTCTAACTCCTAAAAATAACTCCTAACAAAAAACATTCTTTAACTTCTCCCTCTCCCTCAAAAACTCTTTTTCCACTAACTTTGCAAGAACTATGATACACACAGGCAAATTATTACTAAGAACTGCATTCGCCCTCTGCATCGGCGCTGCCACACTGGCAGCATGTTCCGAAGAGAAGGGCACTACCGGCGGCAATCCCGGCGGTAATCCTGGTGGCAATCCCGGCGGCGAAGAAAAGCCAAAGGTGAAGACCTACCGCAACCCGATCATCTCAAACAGCGTGCCCGATCCTACCGTACTGCGCGACGACGACGGCACATTCTACCTCTACGGCACCGAGGACATGGGCTACACGCCATGCTTCAAGTCCACTGACCTCGTGAATTGGGAGTTCAAGGCGTTCTGCTTCAACAGCAGTTCACGACCCTCATGGAACCCCGGTGGAGGCATCTGGGCGCCCGACATCAACAAAATCAACGGCAAGTATGTCCTCTACTATTCCGACTCCGTTTGGGGCGGCGAGTGGGACTGCGGCATCGGTGCGGCAGTGGCAGACAAGCCGGAAGGCCCGTTCATCGACCACGGACCGCTATTCCGAAGCAAGGAAATAGGTGTGCAGAACTCCATCGACCAGTTCTACATCGAGGACGGCGGAAAGAAATACCTCTTCTGGGGCTCCTTCCACGGCATCTACGGCATCGAACTCAGCGACGACGGACTCTCTATCAAGCCCGGTGCGGAGAAGTTCCAGGTGGCAGGCAACCAGATGGAAGGCACCTACATACACAAGCACGGCGACTACTACTACCTCTTCGGCTCCAACGGCTCATGCTGTGAAGGCGCGAACAGCACATACCAGGTGGTGTACGGTCGCAGCAAAAGCCTCTTCGGACCATATCTCACCAAGAACGGAGTAGATATGAAGACCGGTGCGTTTGAAATACTCCTCCACGGCAGCAGCTCATGGGCAGGACCGGGACACAACGCCGAATTCACCACCGACGACAACGGCGACGACTGGATAATATACCACGCCTACTCCAAGACGCTACCCGACAAAGGACGCCAGGTGCTCCTCGACAAAGTGACATGGAGCGACGACGGTTGGCCATCAATGCGTATGGATATGCCGACCAACGAGAGCGAGGTGCCGGTGTTTAAGTAAGAAGTTTTTAAGGAGTTAAGAAGTTAAGGAGTTAAGAAGTTAAGCCATTACCTTTACTGGTTCAGGATTAACGATAGGAGGTCGAGCGTCCCGCTCGACAACACCATCCGGACAATTCATAATTAAGAATTCATAATTCATAATGAACTGGTTTGCGCAGTGTTGTCGAGCTATGATTAGCAAGACATTTGGCTTAACTTCTTAACTTCTGACTCCTTAACTCCTAACTTCTAACTTCTCTAACCCCTAATAAAAAAAATCAACTATGTCATCAAACACAACTCCGGTGCTTCTGCTCACCGGTTATTTAGGAAGCGGAAAGACAACGTTGCTCAACCGTATTCTGAGCAACAGAAAAGGTATCAGATTCGCCGTCATAGTAAATGACATAGGCGAAGTGAACATCGACGCGGCACTCATACAGCAGGGCGGCATCGTGGGCGAAGGCGACGACAGTCTCGTTCCCTTGCAGAACGGATGCATCTGCTGCACACTGAAGATGGACCTCGTGCAGCAACTCAGCGACATCATTGCGCAGCACCGGTTCGACTACATCGTGATAGAAGCCAGCGGCATCTGCGAACCGGCACCCATCGCACAGAGCATCTGCGCCTATCCGCAGCTCTACCCGAACCTCGCCAAAGAGGGGACGGCACGCCTCGACAGCATCGTAACCGTGGTGGATGCACTGCGTCTGCGCGACGAGTTTGCCGGTGGCGACGACCTTACACGCGACGAAATAGGCGACGACGACCTCGCCAGTCTCGTAATACAACAGGTGGAGTTCTGCACGAAGATTCTGCTCAACAAGGCTTCGGAGGTGTCGCCCGACGAACTGGCACGCATCAAGGCCATACTGCGCGAGATTCAGCCCAAGGCCGACATCATAGAGTGCGACTATTGCGACGTGCCTCTCGACGCCCTTCTCTCCACCGGCGACTTCAATTTCGAGCGGGTGGCTACATCGGCACGATGGATTGACGAGGTGGAGAACCACCATGAGGACGAGCATCACAGCCACGAAGAGCATGAACATCACCACGAACACCACGATGAGCATCACGATGAAGACCACGAGCACGGTCACTGCCATCATCACGACCACTGCCATTGCCACCACGGACTGGAGAACGAGGAGGAGGGCGAGGCTCTTGAATACGGCATCTCCACCTTCGTCTATCAGCGCCGCCGGCCGCTCGACATGAACAAGTTCGACTTTGTAGTGACGAAGAAATGGCCGTCGAGCGTCATACGCTGCAAGGGTCTGTGCTACTTCAAGGGCGAAGAGGACAAGTGCTATGTCTTCGAACAGGCAGGAAAGCAGATGTCGCTCACGGGTGCCGGACAGTGGTATGCCACAATGCCCGCCGACGAACTGGAACGCTTCAAGCAGCAGAATCCTGCACTTCAGCGCGACTGGGACGACGAATACGGCGACCGTATGCAGAAGCTTGTCTTCATAGGGCAGCACATGAACCGCGAAGAGATAGAGCGCGAGCTCGACTATTGTCTTGCCTGAAAGGGCGTAGGAGGCCCGCTGTGGGCTTCGGCGGAGGCAGGCGGATGAAACTCCCGTCAGCTTCCGACGGCGCCCGCAAACGAAAAAAAGGAGCGAAGACAGTTTACGCTGTCTCCGCTCCTTTTCGTTTTTATAGTCTTTCAGGCTGCCGTCCTTCCGGGCGTGCCGCCTGTTGTATGTCGTTCTTACTTCTTCAGGAACTTGTAAGGCACGCCTTCCACGCTGAGCAGATACATACCTTCGGGCAGACCTGCCACGCTGAGCTTGCTGCCGTTCCATTCCTTCTTGCTTTCCACAACGGCACCTGTTGCGTTGTAAACCACAACGGGAACTGCTTTTGTAAGGCCTTTGACGCTGATGCTCTCGCCATCGTAATCGAACTGGAGGCCAGACTTCTCAACCTTCACTCCGGCAATGCCTACTTCCGAGTTGTCGAATGTAATCTTGTTGAAAGCATTCAGATCGAACGTCTTGTCGGCAGCACCGTTATTCTTTGACACGACAACCTTGTCGTTAGCGAAGGTGAGTTTCTGTACTTCGTCGAGCTTGATGCCAGTCTTCTTGCTGTCGTCGTTGCTGTTCTGTACGACCATCGTGCTCTGTGCCTTTGCCATCGTAGCAGCTACTGCCATGATGCAGATGAGTAAGAGTTTCTTCATAGCTATATTCGTTTTGTTAATGTTCCAAAGGCAAAAGTAACTTTATTTTGACTTCTGTGCAAGTTTTTGCCTTAAAATCTTCATAATTAATTGAATTTTCGCAAGTTTGGAAGGTAAAGAAGTTGGAGGAATTAGGAGTTAGGAAGTTAAGGAGTTAAGAAGTTAAGCCATTACCTTTGCTGGTTCAGAATTAACGATAGGAGGTCGAGCGTTACCAATTCATAATTAAGAATTCATAATTCATAATTGGCAGACTTGCTTAGTGTTGTCGAGCGAGACGCTCGACCTCCTATGATTAGCAAGACATTTGGCTTAACTCCTTAACTCCTTAACTTCTTAACTTCTTAACTTCTAACTCCTAACTCCTCAACTCCTCCACAAGCTTTCTCATGCCCTCGCTTGCTCCGCATTGCAGTTGCTTGAAGTTGCTGTTTCCTATGCCTGCCGACGGTTCGGGGTCGATGAGATATACGGGTACGCCGGGTCGGACATATCTTACGAGTCCGGCTGCGGGATAGACATTGAGCGATGTCCCTATGATGACGAAGATGTCGGCTTTCTGCGCCTGTTCGGCTGCAATGGTAATCATCGGCACTGCTTCGCCGAAGAAGACGATGTACGGGCGTTCCAGCGAACCGTCGCCGGCGAGTGTGCCGGGAGCCACTTCGCAGTGGTCTTCGGGCAGTTCACGGATGTAGCGCGGGTCGTCCACATCGCGCGACGAGCACACCTTTGCGAGTTCGCCGTGCAGGTGTATCACATCGGTGGAGCCGGCTTTCTCGTGCAGGTTGTCCACGTTCTGCGTGATGACCGTCACCTTGTAGTCTTTCTCCAGCTCGTGTATGAGGCGGTGTCCCTCGTTGGGCTGTGCTGCGTAGAGTTTTCTGCGCATCATGTTGTAGAAGTTGGTGACGAGTGTCGGATCATTGAGCCAGCCTTCGTGGGATGCCACTTGCTCTACGGGATAGTTCTCCCAGAGTCCGTCGTTGCCGCGGAATGTCTTGAAACCTGATTCTACCGACATGCCGGCACCGGTGAGAAATACGATGTGTTTCATGCTTTTTGAGTTTTATTACTAAGCCTTACTGGGCCTCTCTAAGCCTTCCTAAGCCTTTTTACGCCTTTTTACGCCTTAGAGAAATCTTGATGGATGATTCCTGATTCTACTTCAGCTTCCATGTGGCACCGTCCTTGGTGTCCTTCACTTCGAAGCCGAGTGCGGCGAGTTCGTCGCGTATGCGGTCGCTGGTGGCCCAGTCTTTTGCGGCTTTTGCCTTTGCACGCAGGTCGAGCACCATATCTACTACCTTGCCGAATGCTTCTTCGCGGTGTGAGGATGTGCCGGCGTTGTCGGGTCGCAGACCGAGCAGGTCGAAGGCGAAGAGTCGCATTGTCTCTGCCAGTTCGTTGAGGTCGGCTTCTGAGATTGTTGCCTTATGGTCGGTGAGTTTGTTTACGGTGGAGCATGCTTCGAAGAGGTGTGCTATGACGAGCGGTGTGGCGAAGTCGTCGTTCATGGCGTCGTAGCACTTCTGTCGCAGTTCGCCGACGACCTTTTTTGTCTCAGCGTCGCTCTCCGGCGATGTTGTGATGCGGTCGAGGTCGGCTATTCCGTTCATGAGTTTCTCCAGTCCTTTCTGCGAAGCCTGCAGTGCTTCGTTTGAGAAATCTACTGTTCCGCGGTAGTGTGCGGAGAGTATGAAGAATCGTATCGTCATCGGCGAGTAAGCCTGTTCAAGGTTTTTGTTGTTGCCGGTGAAGAATTCTTCGAGTGTGATGAAGTTGCCGAGCGACTTTCCCATCTTCTGTCCGTTGATGGTTATCATGTTGTTGTGCATCCAGTAGTGCACCATCTGGTCGCCCTGCGCTGCCACTGCCTGTGCTATTTCGCACTCGTGGTGCGGGAAAACGAGGTCCATTCCTCCGCCGTGTATGTCGAAGTGTGCGCCGAGATACTTGCGTCCCATTGCCGTGCATTCGCAGTGCCAGCCTGGGAATCCGTCGCTCCACGGGCTCGGCCATCGCATGATGTGTTCCGGCGATGCTTTCTTCCAGAGTGCGAAGTCGGCCTGGTTGCGCTTTTCTCCCACGCCGTCGAGTGCTCGCGATGCGTCCTTCACGTCGTCGAGGTTGCGTCCGGAGAGTATGCCGTAGTGGTATTTTTCGTTATACTTCTTCACGTCGAAGTAGATTGAGCCGTTGCTTTCGTAGGCGAATCCGTTGTCGAGAATCTGCTGCACGAGCTGTTCCTGCTCTATGATGTGTCCTGTGGCGTGCGGCTCTATGCTTGGCGGCAGCACGTTGAGGGCTTCCATTGCGGCGTGGTAGCGGTTGGTGTAGTACTGTGCTATCTCCATCGGTTCGAGCTGTTCGAGCCTTGCCTTCTTCTCTATCTTGTCGTCGCCCTCATCGGCGTCGTGCTCAAGGTGTCCCACATCGGTGATGTTGCGCACATAGCGCACCTTGTAGCCGAGGTGCTTGAGGTAGCGGAAGAGTATGTCGAATGTTATTGCCGGGCGTGCGTGTCCCAGATGTGGGTCGCCATAGACGGTGGGTCCGCAGACGTACATGCCCACGTTGGGGGCATGGAGCGGCTTGAACACTTCCTTGCGGCGTGTGAGCGTATTGTAAATCCAGAGTGCCTGTTCCATTGTTATGATGTTTTTTTGTTTAATTTTCTATTCAAATGCAAATTTAATGAATTTTATTGACAGTGAGGGGAATTTGGGGAAAAGAGTTTTTTATTAGGTAGAGAAGTTTTTATTAGAAGTTAAAGGAGTTAGAGAAGTTAAAGAAGTTAAAGCCATTACCATTGCTAATTCTCTCTCGACAACACT
>ERZ857629.3628-NODE-3628-length-12805-cov-3.146745_pt1 | contig 12805 bp, 7 predicted proteins | sample MGYA00519700_ERZ857629 | MGnify/ENA primary metagenome ERZ857629 (study PRJEB31778, sample SAMEA3449351) | human gut metagenome | biome: human gut; feature: human-associated habitat; material: faeces | place: United Kingdom | collected 2010/2012 ... | reverse complement strand
GCTCATGGCCAGATACAGGCTGTTGCGTACCAGCTTCACCGGCACCACGCAGAATTTCCGTGCGATATTGCGAGGCACATACCGGGCCAGCTCCACCGGGATGGAGACCGCCGTCAGATCCACGAACTCGACGCCCAGCTGGATCTGCAGCGCGTCGATGAGGTTCCGCTCCGTAATGAAGCCGTTCTGCATCAGCACGTCGCCCAGACGCTGGTGGGTCTCCTTTTGGACGGCCAGGGCTTTATCCAGTTGTTCCTGCGTGATGACGCCGGAGGCGATCAGCAGATCGCCCAGCCGCATATATGCCATATCTATCACTCCAAAATACGCGCCGCCCCGTTTTTTTCGCGGCAACCGGCGCCTTGTCGGCGGGGCCACCGGTCTTTCTCCCGGAAGCGGCAGGTTTTCTCAAAAATCGACGCTATTTACGTACAGTATATATTATAGGGAAACCCTTGGAAAGTCAAGGAAAATCAATTTTTCGGGGTAAATTATAAGCTAAGCTGATGCTTAGTCTTCCGCCCCGTTTCATTCTGCTGAAAAAATGATTTTTTTTCGGTGAAACTACTTTATTTTTCAGAATTTTTATATTATAATTGCCCCGCATAATTTTTTTCGACTTGAAAACAGCCAAAACCCGCCGGAATAACCGCGGCCGGATTCTGGCGGGCGTCCCTCGGTGGGACAGGAACTGAGAACGATATGAAGCTAAATCGCAAAGGTTTTACATTGATGGAGATGCTGATCGTCATTGCGATCGTTGCCGTGCTGATCTCCGTCGCGGTCCCGGTGCTTTCCTCGCAGTTGGAAAGGAGCCGGGAGGCGGTGGATCTGGCCAACGTGCGCTCCGCCTATGCGCAGGTCTCCACGGAGGCCCTGCTTGGAAATACCGGCGTCACCGTCACGGTCAAGCTGAAGCAGAAGCAGGCCGGGTGGCAGTCGGTGGACCCCGTGAACATCGGCGGCATCGTCCATTTCAAAAAAGACGGTGACACGGCTAATTGGAAGGGCGATGCAGCACCGGACGGAAGCTGCGAGGTCTCCTATAACGAAGCTTACGGCGTGGTGCTCACATGGAATGGAACGGCAGCGCCGGGCAAGCCCAGCTATCCGTTCAATACCGCGTACACGAATTTTTTTGATGACGTGCTGTATAAGACCGCATTTTGGAATGATGGCACCCTTAGTAATAACGCCCTTTTTGAATTCGACTCCCTCTGTCCGAATTCGACTTACATCCCGCAGATCAAAGCAGAACTCGACAAGCAGACCAACAGTCTTCTGCAGCGGGAGAACTGCACCTGGGCATTTTGGGGATTCAAAAAGAAAACTGAAGCGGAGCAAGAAAAAAACAGCTATCTTTTCTGGACCTCTCTTGACACGAACAAGATCGGCGCCGGAAAGCAGATCCCCGTGCTCATCCAGACCGGTGACGGGAAATACTATGTCTCTGAAACTACGACCGGCCAACGAACCGACAGCAAGGGTAAAAAATATGTCGCAGCTTCAGAACATCTCAAAACAGCGGATGCGTTCCAAGAGATCCTAAATAAATCCGTCAATGTCTATCCCACGCTGGAAGCAGCCTACGATGCCTATGTAAAGGCTCTGGCTGATCCAAAATACAATGATGTTCGTGCCACACAGACTCCTGCGCCGTAAGCGGGATCACTGCTTCAGCCCTTGCGTCCCAGTCAAATCAAGATATAAAAGCGCTTGCGCATGGAAGCAGGTGCTTTTATGGAATCGTCAGGTTTCCCTGCCGTTCAACCGTTCGCTTGCCTTTTCCTGATTTTCCCTGCTTTTATTATATACCGTACATCGATGTACGGTACAAGAGTTTTTTTCGTTTCAAGGGAGATTTTTTTCAAAATGTAGGAAATAGGCGTTTCCTGTTGGTTAAATCGCCAAAACTCTCCTTCGGCCGCTGCCACCCGGGTCTGACCGGCATTTTCCGCCGCTATCCCCTGTTTTCCGGACGATCCCGCTAAAAAATGCCCAGGAACGTTACGTTCCTGGGCTTTGTCTATGTAGGCTTTTGCGCTGATTTTAAAAGGTGATGACCTCTTTGTCCGTTTCAAACTGGGCAGGCTCGCCGTTTTTGATGCTGCGGATGGTATCCAGCATCTGATTGTTGTGCTCCTCCGCCTTGGGGTCGTTGTTCCAGGTGTTCTCGTACTTGAAGATCACATGGGAGATGGAGCGGCCCTTCTTATGCTTGCGGAAGGAAACCTTCAGGTTCGTATACTGGTTGATAAAGCCCAGATTGACCTCAATGACGTTGCGCACAAAGTCCCCGGCGCTCTTGTACTTATCGTTGCAGTCGAAGAAATCCCGCAGGTAGTCGATGGCCAGCACGATCTCGTCCGGGTCGGTGGAGATATCCGGGAAGGCCGGGGTGTTCTCCCCCTTGATGATGATATTCACCCAGCTGGTCAGCAGCTCAAAGAGGCGGATGGAATAGTTGGTAGGCAGCTTGATGATGCTGTCATAGGAATAGAGAGTGAACATTTCGCTCAGGCCGATGAGGTACGGCTTCAGCTCGTCGCTGAGGCGGTAGGTCAAAGTGCCGTCCTTGTACTCCACGCTGCTGAGCCAGTGGAGGATCTTGTAGTTGGGCTTGCCCTTCTTATCAGGCACTTCCTTGTCCCGAATGAAGATGACCCGCTGCATGAGGCTGATGTTGATGTCCTGCATGGAGCGGTAGACATTGGTCTTAGGCACCTCCAGAAATTCCGCCAGCTGCGAGACATTGACCTTGTAGGTCCGCAGGTCCTTGTCCCCCTTCATAATCTGGGAGACCGCTAGGCGGATCAGCTTGGATTCCATCAGCGTCAGATCGGACTGCTTGCTCCGCAGCAGCTCGTTGGCCTGCACGATATTGAAGTCCTTGCTGTAACGGATGGCAATGCCGCTTTCCCCGGACAGATTGTCCTCCGGTGTCTCCTGGATCAGCGTATAATTGTCACGCTCCTCAGCGTCTGCATTTACATCCGGAATCTGGATCTGTTTTTCTTCCATGTTCTTCTCCTCTGTGCGGCTTTCTGCAAATTCATTTATTATCATATTCTATTTACGAAAAAGAGTCAACCCAATTTTTCGAAGTTTGTGTTTTTTCCTTCCTGCCCCTTCGACCGGCCTGCTGTCTTCCCGGACAGCCGCCCTGCCCTGCCGCGGCAGCCCTTCTGCTATTCACGAGGTTTTGATTCTTCTAAGCCGCCTATGAGCCGTTTCTGCTTATGGGAGACTGTATCATTCACGAGGTTTTGATCTCGTTTTGGGGATTTACGAGGTTTTGATCTCTCCCATATCCCGCCGAAGGGCATTTACGAGGCCAATGTCACTCCGGCAGCCTATTTACGAGGTTTTGATCTCGTTCATTGTGCTATTTTCGGCATGATCGTTCTGAATTTCTGTTTATCGGTAAACTCTGTAAAGTATTATTGCTTTTCACTGCTTTTTGTAAATTTCAATCTCTCTTATGCGGAGCAGCCCCGTTTTTCCTGCCTCTTTTCCGGCAAAAAGCAACGTTTTTCGTAGAAACCGCCCAATCTGATTCCCAATATCTTGTTGCTTTTTTATGAAAGTGAATCACATTTGGTGTCCGCCTCCGTCCTCTCCCAGCGTCACCCATTTACGAGGTTTTGATCTCGTTTTGAGGGTTCCGCGCGTCGGTGAGAGATACAAACCTCGTGAATCAGCTCCCTGCGTCACGCCAGCAGAGAGATCAAAACCTCGTGAATTGGATCAGGCCGAAAGCTGACTGAGTGAGATCAAGACCTCGCAAATAGCAGCCCGTCTGAGTGCCGGAGGCGAGATCAAAACCTCGTATATACATTATATATATAGTATATATATTGTCTTTCCTGAGATCAAAACCTCGTAAATCAAGTCTCCCTGGGAGAAAATGCGAGATCAAAACCTCTTAAATCATGCCAGAAACGGCAAGTGGAGAGATCAAAACCTCGTGAAATGCAGCCTTCCATAAGCAGAATCGGCTCATAGACGGCTCAAAAGAATCAAAACCTCGTATATGCGCGGGCACCGCCCATTTTTTCATGGTTAAAATGTTCTTAAATTGGAAACTTTTCGAGAAATCGCCTGTGGATCTCCTAAATTTTGTTCCCGGTTTTTTCGTCATTTTTTGAGGGCAAAATAGAGACATTGGCCTCGTAAATCAGCTGATTCCGGTACGAAAAGAGAGATCAAAACCTCGTATCAAAAGATACATCCCTCGTACTTCAGAGATAAAACCCTCGTCTATATACGATACAAACCTCGCAGAAACGAGATACAAACCTCGTACCGGGAGGGGCGATACTTATTGAATAAAAATAATAAAATAGAAAAAGTTCTATAAAAGTAGGAAAAACCGACTGAGGTCCCCTACGGGGACTCAGTCGATTCTGCTTTTCGAAGAAAAAACCTTCTGATATTTACAGGGAAGTACGTTCCTCTGGTTTCCAGTCAGGAAAACGACTCCATTTCCTTCTATCATGGCGGAGAAACAGACTCTCCGGAGCAAGAAGCTGGAAGAGCAGCGCTTCAATTACGCCTTCTATACGGTGCCCACCCGGATTTCCAGCCTAAAATCTTCAGAACCAGCTATTCTGCCGACACAAACGTGCTGGAACTGGAAAATGCATGGGAGCGCTGACCGAAAAATGGGCTTACAGGCAAAAGAACGCAGAGCCAAGATAACGATACTGCCTTGCTCTTTTAGAGTTCCTCGGTTGTTTTACCCTCTTTTTGGCGACATTTGAGTCATGGGTCCGCAGAAAATCTGTAAACCCCGGTTTAGAACGGTGACAGATCGGTTAAGCTGATGATAGGACCTGTTCTCTGGCTGCGGAGCACATGGGAGAGATTTGAATTCCGCCATGTGAGAATGGGTTTACATAAAACTTAGCGCAGAAGCAAACGGACCCCTGGACCGGCAGAAAATTATGCCAAGTTCGTCTTTTTGTTCCCATGCTCTAGTCCTTGACGCTCAAGGCTTTGGAGCCTTTGGAAACACAAAAGCAAACAGACATAAGATCAAAAATGAACCGGGAGGAAATGATAGATCGCCACAAGTAAACGATTACGTTAAAAAATTAGGCCAATGCCATATACTCATAAGAGGTCTTACAAGAAGAATTTCCTTGCGTACAATTGAGACGGCGCTGCCTGAAACGGCAAACCCAAATGAGACGGTCCCTGTAAATGAAGGTTATTGCCCGTAGCCTCTCCCATTTCCTTAAGTAAAGTCAGTCGAATAACTGGCTTGCGTTTCCACGAAAGCCGCTGACAGATTAAAAAGCAAATATCATGTCGAAAAAGAAAACTTCCAAGCCAAATCAATTTTTCATTTCCGTTGGTTCGGCTCCTATAATATGCGCAAGATATCTCAAAAATCAATTCCCAATTCCCTTTTGTGTTCCTGTGATCTCCTGAGCCCTTGAAGGTGCAAGGCTTTGGAACCTTTTGAAAAACAAAGTCGAATTGGGACAAAATCAAAAAGGAACTGAAATAAAATGCAGGTCGCTCGATCTCGCATTTGCTGGGATCCTCCCCTCGTGCTTCCGTGAAGATTAGAGGGAGAATGGAAGGATAAAGCGGAATTGGAACCAAAAGAACCCCGGAGAGCGCCCTGTTCAGGTGCTCCCCGGGTAGTTCAGATCCATGATTCACTTCACAACAGCCCCCGCAGATCCAGATAATCCAGCAGAAAGCTGGTGCGGACGGCACCGATGCTTGCGTTCAACCGGCGAGCCAACTCCAGCATGGCCTCCTGAGTCCCCGGCAGCAGATACACATTCATCCGATTGGAGCTGAGATTGACGGCGTGATTTTTGGTCAGCGTGTAGATCTCAGCCATTTCGTGCAGCTCATAGTCCGCAGGCAGGTCTGCCAGGGTCTCCTCCATGATCACCGTCAGCATTTTCGGGACGGAATACCGGTTTTCCGCAGCCAACTGCTGCAACCGGTCCATCAGACCGATATTTACCCGCATTTTTACGGGAACACGCTGCTCCGGGCCTTTTGGACGGGCCATTACTGTCCGTTCCGCAGGAGATCGGCCAACTCCGCGGCCTCCTTGGCCAGCTTATCCAGACTTTCGACAATGGAACCATCCCCATCGGCAGCGTCCATTTTCCGCAGAGAATTCAGCCGCCGCTTGCTGGAGGTGATTTTAGAGAGATCAAACGTGACCTTCTCATACTTTCGGATCAGCGTGGCCTTTTGGGTGCGGACCGCCACATCTCCGGCGGGCTTGGCGTGAACCGGCGGAATAATGGCTTCTTCCAGCCGGGCCAGTTCCGCTTCCCGGCCGTTGGTCATGCGGGCGGCCTGAGCGGCCCGGTCCGTGATCCGGGTGACATAGGTATGCTCCAGAGCCTTGTCCCCATTGGACATCTGAATGGCCTTATTGATGGCATTTACATAGAGAACCTGCTCGCTGGGTTCCAGCGGGCAGAGCGACAGGGCCTGTGCGTGAGAAATGGTGCCATTTTGGAAGAATTCCTTCACATCGTCGATCAAGGACTTGTCAAACTGGGTATAACGTTGGACCGTGGAGTCCGTCATTTGGGTGCGGGACTTGAAATACGCCTCGGCAGCCCGACGATCCACCTGAAATTTCGCCTGCAAATTGTCCAAATAACGGGAAATGCAGGCCTGAATGGTCTTTGCGTCACCGGAAAGGCCCCGAACCATGATATTTGCCTCGTCCAGAATGATGAGTTCGGACAGCTCGTCCAGTCCGGTGTAGGTCTGGGCCTGCACCCGATCCCATTTATGAGCCTTCTGGCCGGTGGGATCGCTTTCCTGCTCCCGTTTTTGCAGCAAACGCAAGGCTTTTACCCGCCGTTCACCGGAAAGCAGCATAAATGTGCCATCTTCCCGCTGACTGACCACGATGTTGTGCAGCAGGCCGTTGCGCTCGATAGCGTCCGCTAGCTGCTGGATGCTCTCGTCATCATCGTTGCAGGACCAGAGGTTATGGGGGTTAAATTCAATGTTTCGCAGGAGGATCCGGGTCAATTCCGTGCCTTCGTTCTGGAAGGACATGGCGATCTCCGTTTTTGCCAGGTGGTTTTTGGTAGATAATTCCTGGGAACCCTGGGGAATTTGGCTTTTCAGCTTATCAAGCTTACCCATTATTCGTCAGCCTCCTTTTTTGCCAGACGCTGTTTGATCTCGTTCCAGAGCTGCATGTAGTCCACAGAAGGATTGGATTTTTTGGCGTAGCGCACCACCGGCACGGCGGCAATGGTGCTTTCCGGCACAGCGCTGCCCTTGCGGATGCCGGTTTTGAAGAGAACAGAGGCGTATTCTGGATTTTCCTCAAACATCTGACGCACCAGATTGACGGCAGCCGTCCGCTCCACCTGGGTCAAAACCACGCCTAAAATGTCGATTTTGACATCTTCCCGGGTTTCCAGATCCAAAATCATGGCCAACGTGGTCTCAAAACCCTCCAAAGAGAAGTTATCGCACCGGACAGGAATCAAAACCTCGTCAGCGCAGAACAGGGCGCTGATGGTGAGGTTGTCCCGGGCGGGAGGGGTGTCGATGACGATGTAATCATAATCATCGTTGATATTGGCCAGACAATGGATCAGGAAGGTGTAGTTCTTCATCTTATACTCGTCCGCCAGCAGATCCAACTGATGAACGGCTCTGGGCGTCTGGGCGGTGCTGGGAATGATATGAACGCCCTCCACATTGGTGGGGTGGATGTAGGGCGTCAGATCCATGCCGCCCAGATCGAAGTTCATGAACATATTCACCAGACCGTGACCCTTGTAGAAGTTCTCGGCCTTCTTGTGCTGGGTTAGCATGTAGGTAGTGTTGGCCTGCTGGTCCATATCCACCACCAGGACCCGTTTTCCCTCGGCGGCCATCAGAGCAGCCAGATTGACGACTGTGGTTGTTTTGCCGGTACCGCCCTTTTCGATGGCGGTTGTCAGGATCAGAGACATAAAACCCCTCCGTTTTGCGTGTTTTGGGAGATTTACCCCCGGTTTTGCGGTATTTTTTACGTTTTCATTATAGCTTGCTTTTCATATAACTGTCAATATAAAGCCACACATTTCTCGGACTTTTTCCAAAAGAAATTCAAATGACACGGACCCTGTAAATGGACCACAGCAGAACAAACCCACTTGACACGGTCCCTATAAATGACAGTCAGGAGCAGCAAACCCAAATGAGACGGTCCCTGTAAATCCGTCTGATCCCGCAGCGGAGTGGGGGACAGCCTCATGATACCACCTGCCGCCCGGTATTTTTTGTCGGAGACTGACAGCTGAGGACTCAAAAGGGAGGGGAGGTCTCAGAACAATGCGTTAAAAAATTAACAAGCAAAAGTAAGGCCGATCCCGCTGCCCCGCACACGCCTGTTTCCCCTCGGAAACAAATCGTGGCAACCGCAGCTACTTTGTTGTATACTATACAGAAAACCAGCAGGGAAGGAGGGGAGCGCCATGCTTACCGAACAGCTGACCGCCGACGCGGCAGCGCTGCATCAGGCGATTTTGGACCACGGCGGCGAGGTCTCCCCGTTCTTCTGCGGAAAAGAGTTGGGCTGGGAGCACCGCCGCATCGCCCGGGCCATGGAGGAGCTGGTGGCCGCTGGGATCATAGACCCAGCAGCCGCCGTCCTGCCAAAGCCCCTGAAACAGCGGAAAACGTACACATTCCCGGAAATTCAGGCCATTTTGGCGGACTTTCCGGCCTTTGCCCGGGCCGTACACGCCGTGGAACACGCCGCAGGCCGCCGCCTGCCCACGGCGGATCTCAGCGCCCTGACGGAGCTGTTCGACTTCCACGGCCTGTCTCCGGAGGCACTGGAGCTGCTGACGGCCCAGTGCTGCGACGAAGCCATCCTCCGGGGCGAGGAGCGCCCCACGGCCCGTCGCATCGAAAAACTGGGGCTGGAATGGGCCCGTCTGGGTGTGCGCTCCCGGGCGGACGCCGTGGCCGCGATCCGGCGGATGGCCCGGCGGGAACAGACGGTGGCGGAGGTCCGCCGTCGGCTGCGGCTGGACCCGGACGCGCGGATCCCGTCGGATGACGCCTACATCGCCGCGTGGCTGGACTGGGGCTTCTCCCCGGCGCTCATCGAGCTGGCCTTCGACCGCACCGTGCTGAACTGCGGCCGCCTGAACTGGAAATATTGTCACGGAATTCTGGAAAGCTGGCGGAAAAACGGCCTGTTCACCGTGGCGGACGTTCTGGAAAAGGACGCGCCGCCCCGCAAGCCGGAAACCGCGCCGGAACCGGACGATCCCTGGCGCTACATCCCCTGATCCCCCGCGAAAACCGTCATATTCGGACAGAACTTGGTAAGTTCTGTCCGTTTTTTTGTCGATAAAGCGGCAAACTTTACGTGACGGTAAGGAAGGGTGTGCGCGGGAAACCCAAGAAGGGTGTCCTGTCCTCTGCTGCACAGACCTCCTCAATGTTACAACCGTGTAACAAATCGGTGTAACCACTTGCATTTCAAAAAGTCGAATGTTATCTTAGCATTACAAAACAATGTGATCGAAACTTACCCCCGGTTCAGATATTGGGTAGGCTAGCCACGATATGTAAATCGGGGCGGTTAAGAAAGCTTTGTTTTGTAAAACAAACTCCCGAACGGGAGAATCTAAAAGGAGGAAACCCCATGAAGAAGTTCCTTTCTCTGGTACTGGCTCTGGTGATGACCATGTCTCTGGTCACCGTCTCTGCCGGTGCCAAGGACTTCACCGACAGCACCAAGATTCAGTACGCTGAAGCTGTCGACGTGATGTCCGCCGTGAAGGTCATCGATGGTTACACCGATGGTTCCTTCAACCCCACCGCCACCCTGACCCGTGGCGCTGCTGCCAAGATCATCTGCAACCTGATCCTTGGCCCCACCACCGCATCCGCTCTGGTTGCTGACGCCGCTCCTTACAAGGACGTCCCCGTCAACCACACCTTCGCTGGCTACATTGCTTACTGCCAGAAGACCGGTATCATCTCCGGTTACGCTGACGGTACCTTCAAGCCCGCCAACACCCTGACCGGCTATGCTTTCATGAAGATGCTGCTGGGCGCTCTGGGCTATGATGCCGCCAACGAGGGCTACGTCGGCCCCAACTGGTCCATCGCTGTTGCCAAGCAGGCTATCAACGCTGGTCTGAACAAGGGCCTGACCGGCACCTTCAACGGTGTCAAGGCTGTGACCCGTGAAGAGGCTTGCCTGTATGCCTTCAACACCCTGAAGGCTACCATGGTTGAGTACACCACCCAGACCATCGTTGTCAACAACGGCAGCGTCTCCACCGACAAGACCGCTAAGGCCATGGAGTGGGTCGGCACCGAGAAGGCCTATGACGGCGAGAAGGACGGCAAGGTCCAGTTCTGCGAGAAGTACTTCGAGAAGCTGACCGCCAAGTATGACACTGACGATTTTGGCCGTCCCGTCACCACTTGGTCCAATGACAAGAAGGACGTCGGCACCTATGTCCGCAATGACCTGCTGGTCAAGGAGTACACTGACGAAGTCTACGGCGCTGACCTGTTCAACCTGCTGGGCAAGTCCGTTGTCGATGATTATGACTTCAACATCGCCATCGACGGCATCACCGACAGCAAGCTCGATGCTCGCGTCTTCAACAAGACCAACATCAACAAGAACAACAAGAAGGACCCCGTTGGCGGTACTGATCTGGGCGTTCTGACTCAGGTGTTCCAGGATACCGACGAGAAGGAAGTCTACATCGCTGTCATCAACACCTACCTGGCTCAGGCCAAGAAGGATTATGACACCAAGAAGGAATCCGCTGACTTCACCGTCTATCATGTGGACGAGAAGGCTGTCACCGGTGGTTATGAGTACATCAAGACCGCAGCCAAGACCGTTTCTCTGACCGCTGATAATGACAACGTGAACGTTGAGAACGTTAAGGAAGACGGCTTCTACCTGGTCACCATCGCCTCCGGCGATATCCAGACCGTGGAGGAGGCCAAGATCGTTGCCAACACCGAGATCTCCAGCTTCAAGAAGGATACGAACGTGGTTGCCGCCGGCACCAAGTACGAGTATGCTTCTACCGCTATGTATGATCCCGAGGTTCTGGACGATTATACCGGTATCTCTGCTAACGGCGTCAACCTGAAGGACATCACCTACAACATCATTCTGGATACCTACGGCAACCTGATCGGTGTTGAGAAGGTCGATGAGGATGACAACTATGTCTTCATCGCTGGCGTTGATACCAACAGCTCCAACCTGTCCAACAAGAACTACGATGCTACCGCCATCTTCACCGACGGCACCTGCAAGACCATCTCCTACAAGAGCGACAAGGGCACTCCTCCCACTCTGAACAATGATGCTCGGGATGCAGTTCTGAATACTTGGTGCACCTACACCGTGGATAAGGACGGCGTCTATACCCTGACCGAGGTTGCTCAGGATCTGACCTCCAGCAAGATCGCTCAGTACCCTGCCGCTAACTTCAACACGGAGATCGACAAGAAGCACATCGCTCTGCCCACCGATGGTTCCAACGGTGCTGCTTACGGCAACAATGACTCCATCTACATCCTGGCCAAGACCAAGGCAATCAAGGCTATCGGCGGCGACAATGCTGCGGTCATCTCCGGCGTGAAGAGCGTCACCACCGGCGTGAAGAACACCAGCCTGCTGGCTTGGAATCAGTCCACCGCTGACGCTAAGACCAAGACCGATGCGATCACTTCCTTTGACCAGCATTCTTCCGGCGTGTACACCCTGTACAAAAACAACGGCTATGTGATCGCCGCTGTTGTGGTCGGCAAGAACAACGGTACTACCGATAACCTGGTCTATGTGAACTCCGGCTCTGTTGCTTCTGAGTCTTACAACAAGACCACCGATGAGTGGACCTGGACCCGCGAGGTCATCCTGAACGGCGAGAAGGTCACCCTCACCGAGGTCGGCGACGCCCTGAGCGAGCTGAAGAACATGAAGAAGAACCGTTGGTACCAGGTGGAGACCGATGCCAACAACTATGTCATCGAGGTTTCCAACGAGACCGCTGATCACACCATGCCCAACTGGGATCTGGACGAATCCGATGAGTATGTTACCAACATCACCGGCCTGAAGGCTGCGATCAACAGTGCTGATACCGTTCTGTACACCCAGGGCTTCGGTTATGATGCCGCCGGCAAGGCTGACTACTCTGCTAACGAGCCCACCATGAAGGGCCAGACCCTGTATGTCCAGAAGAACATGACCGAGGGCTTCTTCGTGGACGAGGATGCCAAGGTTGTCTTCATCCAGACCAACTCCGGTAAGACCACCACTGAGCTGGCTACCGGTTCTGACGAGGTCCAGCACTTCATCGACGATCTGAACAAGAAGGACAACGCAAAGTACTCCTTCGTGATCAGCGCCATCCTGGAGAACGGCGCCGCTAAGGTTGTTGTGATCCGCGACGATACCGACAACACCTTCGTGGCTGGCGAGGAGACCAAGCCTTCCACTGTTACTGGCCTGCCCGCTACCACCATCGCCGGCCTGACCGTCAAGGTGGCTCTGGCCAACGGTGAAGATACCACCGCTTATGAGAAGGCTGTTGCCAAGCTCGAGAGCGAGGGCTACAAGGTCGAGGGCGTGAAGATCGACGCTGCTACCGGCGAGTATACGATCACTGCTTCCAAGAACGGCGTCTCCGGCTACGTGTTCACCACGGCTACCACCACTTACTTCAAGGTGACTGTGAAGGTTGCCGACTCCATTTCTGCTACGGTGAGCGCGACCGCTAATGTTGGCTACGCTGCCAGTGGCAACGATGTG
>ERZ857629.3625-NODE-3625-length-12812-cov-4.615270_pt1 | contig 12812 bp, 10 predicted proteins | sample MGYA00519700_ERZ857629 | MGnify/ENA primary metagenome ERZ857629 (study PRJEB31778, sample SAMEA3449351) | human gut metagenome | biome: human gut; feature: human-associated habitat; material: faeces | place: United Kingdom | collected 2010/2012 ... | reverse complement strand
AGTGGGGCAAAAAGACGGCGGAGACTCGCAGACGCAATTGTGCGGTGTTGCCCTATGGGAACTGGGCTTCGTCACCGGTGCGGGCTGACGGCGGAAAGCGGATACCGGAGCTGCCCGCTGTCACACGCACCGAAAACGCGCCTCATTCCTCTTCCAGCCTGCAAATCAGGGCATAGAGCGCCTTGGCAGAGTTGAAGTTCTCCGGCAGAAGCTCTTCGGCGGGGATCGCCACGCCGTAGGCGTCGTTGATTTCCGCCACCAGCGTCACAATGTCAAAGGAATCCAGAATCTTTCCGTCCACCAGACGGTCCTCGGTCTCAAAATCCACGTCCGGATGCAGCTCCGTCAGGATATTCAGCAGTTCTTCCATTGTCAATCTCTCCTTTTTTATGTTTCCTCATACATGGCTTTCAGGGTTTTCCGATCCAGCTTGCCGTTGGGGGTGTAGGGCATCCCGTCCAGCGGGCGGACAAGATTCGGGATCATGTACCGGGGAAGCTTGTCTTTCAGGTAAGCCGTCAGTTCCGCAGGGGTGCAGGCACCGGTGTAGTACAGGACGATCTTCTTTTTCTCCCCGTCAAACAGGCACCCGGCAGTATTTACATTTTCACACTGCTGGGCAACCACTTCAATTTCTCCCAGCTCGATCCGGTGCCCCATGTGCTTGATCTGATAATCCTTCCGGGACAGAAATTCCAGCTCGCCCCGGCCGTTGTAGCGTCCGATATCACCGGTGCGGTAAATGGTTTCCGGATACAGGTGATTCAGGGGGTTCTGTACAAACACTTCCGCGGTTTTCTCCGGATTCCGGTAATAGCCCAGCGTCAGACAGGTGCCCCGGACGCAGATTTCCCCCTGCTCCCCGGGGGCAGGCTCCCGGTCATTTTCATCCAGCAGGAGAATCCCCGTATTCCGGAAGGGACGTCCGATGGGAAGCTTTTCGTCCATGCCGAACTCCCGATCCACCACGTAATAGCAGCAGACCCCGGTGCACTCTGTTGGACCGTAGAAGTTAATGAAGCGTGCCTCCGGCAGCGCCTCCCGCCAGAGGGCAAACTGCTTCATGGGAAACACCTCGCTGGCAAAGGCGACTGTACGCAGATATTTGGGTTTCACCTTCCGGAAGGTACCGAAGGAAGAGATCATGGTCAGAGCGGAGACCACCCAGCAGACCGTGTTGATCCGGTACTCGTTCAGGAATTCCACCAGCTTCACCGGGAACATGAACAGCTGCCGCGGGATCAGCCACACGGTGCCGCCGTAACGGAACGCCGGAAACACCTCTTTCAGGAAGGCATCGAAGTACAGCGGGGTCTGGTTGCCGAACACACTGCTTTCATCCGGCTGAAGCACCGGGCACAGGTTTTCGATATAATCGATCACCGCCCGATGGCAGCCCACAACACCCTTGGGAACTCCCGTAGAGCCGGAGGTAAATACAATATAAATGGGATCCGTGTCCAGCTGCTTTTCCCGGATGGCCGCGAGGGCGTCCTCCGCCACCGGCGTTTCCGAAATTTCCCGGTACAGGTAGCTCGCCCCGCTGTAGGGCAGGGCGTTCAGTGCTTCCCGGGTGGTTTCGTCGTAAATCACCGCCTCGGGCCGGAGCGTATCAAAAATCAGTCCGATCCGATGGGCAGGCATTTCCTCGTCCAGCGGCACATAGTAACACCCGGCGTAAATGGCGCCCAGGAACGCCGCAATGGTCTGGGGGGACTTGTGCATGAACACCACCACGCTTTTCCCATAAAGCCCGGTGCCGTGCAGAAAGCTTCCCACGCTTTTCGCCTGCCGGAGCAGTTCTCCATAGCTGAGGCTCCCTTCCGGCGCGCCGATGGCAACCTTTTCCGGCACCCGGGGGGCGGTCATTTCCAGATATTCCAGCACATTTCGCATTGTGATAATCTCCTTTGCAGGCAGATGTAGATTAGATTTCGTTGTGAGTGCCGTCAAATTCTTTATGAAAATATCGGATAACGGCCCAGAATTTCCGTTTTCCTGTCACATTTTCTGCCGGATCAGCTCCCGGTATCGGGGATTCAGCTTTCCGCCGCAGGTACGGACGGCAGCGCGGGCGAGAACCTCCAGCGTATCCAGATATTGCCCGCCTACCGGGCAGTCCCGCTTGATCAGGGACAACTCGGTGCAGCCCAGGATCACGATCTCCGCTCCCTTTTGGCGCAGCTCCTCTCCCGCCCGGTGGAAAAGCTCCATCCGGGGCGGACGGTTTGCCTTGATGTCGTCATAAATCAGGGACATCACATCCGCCTGCCGCTCCCGGGAGAGCGCCACCGGCTGAATGCCCCGGGACAGCAGCGCGTCCCGGAAAATTCCTGTTTCCATGGTTCCGGTTGTCGCAAGGATTCCGGCCCGCTCTACACCGCCCGCTTTCAGACAGTCCGCCGTTTCCGCCAGGCAGTTCAGAACAGGCACCGGCACCGCTTCAGACAGCTGCCGGTAAAAGTAGTGGGAGGTCATGCAGGGAACGGCGATCTGCTCCGCCCCCTGTTCCGCCAGCGCCTGCCCCGCCCGGATCAGGGTGGGCAGAGGACTTTCCTTCGTTTTTCCCAGAATAAAACCGGTTCTGTCCGGAATGGATGTGAGATTGTACACCAGCATGTCAAGGTGCTCCTGGTCCGTTTCCGCGTCGGTCATCCGGATCACAAGCTCCATAAAGTAGGCGGTCGCCATGGGGCCCATACCCCCCAGCACGCCCAGCATTTTCTTTTTCTCCATGAGAAGGATTTCCTTTGTCAGTTTTCCGGAGTCGCCGGATACAGGGACTTGTCCCGGTTGAAGCACTTGTTGTGGGCCGCAGAGAAAGCGTCCAGCTCTGCGTCTGTCACAAGGAAGAATTCCGACGGCACGTTCCGGGGAGTCATGTCAAAGTGATAGTAGGTCTCTCCTCCGTCCACGCTGACAAGGCTCCAATAGTGATTGCTGTCCGAAGCGTAATTTTTGACCTTCACCACGTCAATATTGGGGATGCCCAGTTTTTCCATCAGCAGCTTCCCGGCGGCAAAGTAGTTGAAGCAGTCGCCGGAGTGCCGCACCAGCAGACGGTAGCCTGCCTGATGCCAGTCGTCCTTCACCGAGTGATTTACATAACCTGCATGGCTGCGAATGTAATCAAAAATTGCCCGCAGCTGCTGCCGGGTATCCATGTCCGGGGTCAGGATCTGGTTCAGCACCTGTTCCGCCACGGCATCGATCTCCTCCATGGAAACATAGCCGTCCTGCCGTTCCAGCACCGTGACCGTAATGGTTTTCTCCGCGGCATTGCCGCTGGCGTCCACCGCGGAATAGGTGACCGTATATTCGCCGGGGGTACTGAGATCCACATCCTGCGAATCGATTTCCAGCATGGGATTTTCGTCCTCGTTATCCGTAACGGTAACGCCCGCACGGTAGGACACGGTATCCCCCTCGTAGACCATAATGTCCTTCGTTCCCTCGATCACCGGCGGCTCCGAATCGATGCGGACCGTAAGAAGCGCCGTGACCTCCGACCGGTTTCCGTAGGCATCCGTCAGGACAATGGTTACGGTCTGGGGATTGGGATCCGTCATATTGGGGTAGGCCGCGAAGGCGGCGGTCACCGGAGACACATCCGTCACCGACTCCAGAAAGTCCTCCGCCACCGGCGGCTCCAGCTGCTGAATCTCCACATCCCGGGTCACGGCAGTAGGTGCCGTGGTATCCCGTACCAGCAGTGCAGCGGGAACGATCTTTCTCTTCTTATAGAGCAGATCCACCGGATAACTGCCGGGCACGGTCGTATCGATCGCCGCCACGGCGGCAGGGTCTGCGTAGCTGACCTCCAGCTTTTTCTGGGGATTTGCCCGGAATGCCTCCGCCTCCGGGACCGGATCTCCCGCCTCCACGTTCACCACCGTCAGCAGGGGGTCGGAGCCAAACAGCGTCAGCGCCAGCACCACCCCGGCGGCAACGCACACGATCAGGAGCACCGCAACCAAAATCCAAACTTTTTTACTGCGTTTTGCACCCATTTGCAGGAAATCCTCTTTTCTTAATAAAGATTTAAAAGTCTAATTCAGCTAAGAAATTTTACCACACACGCTCTGTTCTGTCAAGCGACGCCAGTCCCGAAAATCAGGAACTTCCTTTTGGCAGGATCCCGCGGCTGCGTGCCCGATGCAGGTGCAGGAATGCGGCACAAACTTCTTCCCGCAAAAAAGCCGCCGGCGAACGGAGTGGGGCACAGCGGTTCGCAGGCAGCTTTTTCCTGTTTTGCGTCGCCCCGGTGCCCGATGGTTTACTCGCCGTAGCCCATGGGATTTTTGCTCTGCCAGTTCCAGGAGTCCCGGCACATATCCGCAAGGGTATGCTCCGCCTTCCAGCCCAGCACCCGGGCGCTCTTGGACGGATCGGCATAGCAGGTGGCAATATCGCCGGGGCGGCGTGCCGCGATCTCATAGGGAACCTTCACATTGTTAACCCGGCAGAAGGTATGCACCATGTCCAGCACGCTGTAGCCGGTGCCTGTGCCCAGATTGAACACCTCACAGCCGGTATTGCCGCAGGCGTACTTTACCGCCGCCACGTGTCCCTTCGCCAGATCCACCACATGGATATAGTCCCGGACGCCGGTTCCGTCGGGGGTATCGTAGTCATTGCCGTAAACGCTGAGCTTCTCCCGGCGTCCGATGGCGACCTGCGTGATATAGGGCATCAGATTGTTGGGGATTCCCCGGGGATCCTCACCGATGAGGCCGCTTTCGTGGGCGCCGATGGGATTGAAGTAACGCAGCAGCACCACGCTCCAGTCCCCGTCCGCGTGGGATATGCCGGAGAGGATCTGCTCGGTCATATACTTCGTCCAGCCGTAGGGATTGGTGCAGCCGCCGGTGCGGCTGGTTTCCTTCAGCGGCATTTCATTGTCCGCGGTGTAGACCGTTGCGGAGGAGGAGAAGATGATGTTCTTCATGCCAACCTCCTTCATAACCCTGGTCAGCACCAGCGTGGAGTTCAGATTATTGTCATAGTACTCCCAGGGCTTGGCAACGCTCTCCCCCACCGCCTTCAGTCCGGCGAAGTGAATAACGCAGCCGATCTCGTTTTCCCGGAAGATTTTCCGCAGGAGCTCCCCGTCCCGCACATCGCCCTGATAGAATTTCAGCTTCTTCCCCGCAAGGCGCTGCACCCGTTCCAGCGCCCTGGGATTGGAATTGCACAGATTGTCAATGACCACCACGCCGTAGCCGCTGTTCAGCAGCTCCAGGCAGGTATGAGAACCGATGTACCCGGCGCCTCCGGTAACCAGAATATTCATAGAAGAGACCTCCCCATTGTTTTTTTCCTATTTTAGCCCATTGCACGGAAAAAAGCAATCCCACCGGGTGATGCACCGTGTTTTTTTCTTGCTATTTTTTAAGGAAAGGGCTATAATGATTTTTGTATGAATATCTGCCCGCCGTTTTTTGACGGCGCAGGCAGGATTCCGGAGGAACTATGGATAAAAAGAACATTTTGCTTCTGACCACCGGCGGCACCATTGCTTCCGTACCCGGCGGACAGGGGCTGGAGCCCCACCGCAGCGGCGTGATGGAGCGGGAACTGGAACAGCTGCGCACCTACTACCGGATCACGGTCCGGGATCTCATCTGCCTGGACTCCTCCAATATCACCCCGGACGTGTGGCAGCTCATTGCCCGGCATATTTTTGAGGAACGGGCAGGTTTTGACGGCGTAGTCGTTTCCCACGGCACGGACACCATGGCCTATACCGCCTCCGCCGTTACCTTCATGCTGCCGGGAATCGACATTCCCGTGGTATTCACCGGTTCTCAGCTGCCCCTTGCGGACATGCTGTCCGACGGGCCGGACAATCTGCGCACCGCCTTTGCCATGGCCGCCTCCGGACACCCGGGTGTATTTCTCGCCTTTGACCGGAAGGTCATGCTGGGCTGCCGGGCGGTCAAGGTCCGCGCCTCCGGTTTTTCCGCCTTTGAAAGCGTAAACGCCCGGTACGCCGCTCAGGTCACCAATCACGGGCTGGCGGTGGACGAAAGCGTCCTTCCCGTCCGGATGGGGGAACCCCGGCTTGCCGATGGGCTCAGCCCCAACGTCTTTCTGCTGAAGCTGACTCCGGGCCTGAATCCTGCCATTTTTGATGTGCTTGCCGCCATGGGCTACCGCGGCATTGTGATTGAGGCTTTCGGTCTGGGCGGCGTCAACGTTCTGCACAAGGGGCTGCGGGGCATCCGCCGGGCCGTGGAGGACGGCATCAGCGTCGTGGTCACCACCCAGTGCCTGTACGACAGCTCGGACCTGCGGGTCTATCAGGTGGGCAACCAGCTTCTGGAGCTGGGCGTCATTCAGGGACGGGACATGACCTCCGAGGCCGCCATGACCAAGCTCATGTGGGCGCTGGGGCAGGGCATGGACCAGAAGCAGATCGCAGAGGTTTTCGAAAAAAGCCTCGCCGGCGAAATCGCGGAATAATCGCAGCTGTCCACTGCCGGATAGCCATTTTTCTTTCCACACTCTCCCAAGGAGGTAATCTTATGGACCCCATTTATGTGACCGGGCACCGGAATCCGGACACAGACTCCATTGTGGCCGCCATGGCCTATGCTGCCCTGCGCAATGCCTGCGGCAGCCGGGAGTATGAGGCTGCCTGTCTGGGGCACGTCTCTGACGAGACCCAGATCGTACTGGACCGGTTTGGCTTTCAGCCGCCCAAGCGGATCAGCAACATGTACACCCAGGTACAGGACCTGGACTTTGACCAGCCCCCCATTCTGAGCGCCGCCGTCACCGAGGATCGGGCATGGAAACTGCTGCAGGAGCAGAAAACCATCTCCGCCCTGCCGGTTGCCAACGAGGACGGCACTCTGTACGGCATGCTCTCCCGGGAGGATGTGGCAAGCTACAACATGGAGCTGGTCAGCTCCGGCTTTCTGGAATCGGTTCCGCTTTTTAACGTGCTTTCCGTTCTGGAGGGCAAGGTTCTCAATGACGCCGGGGAAAGCATCGATGCCGTCAGCGGCGATGTGACCATTGCCCTGCCCCAAAGCCGGGAGAACCTGCTGTTTAACAGTCCCAACTCCGTCGTTCTCTGCGGGCATCAGCCGGACATGATCCGCCGGGCGTTGGAGCTGAACGTCAACTGTCTGGTGCTGTGTCAGGCGGAGCTGGACGAGGAGCTTCGCAGCTTCCCCACCACCACCTGCATCATCTCCACTCCCTTTGACGCTTACCGGGCGGCCCGCCTCATTTTCCAGTCCACCCCCGTGGGCAGGATCTGCCAGACGAAAGAGCTGGTGTGCTTCCACCTGCAGGACCGGGTGGACGAGGTCAAGGAAAAGGTTCTGAAATACCGGGAGCACTGCTATCCCATTCTGGACGAGAACGAGCAGGTCGTCGGCGTTCTGACCCGGTACCATCTGCTGCGTCCCCGGCGGAAGCGAGTGGTTCTGGTGGATCACAATGAGGCCTCCCAGTCCGTCCCCGGTCTGGAGGAAGCGGAGATTCTAGAGATCATCGACCACCACCGTCTGGCGGATATTCAGACCACCAACCCCATCTACGTCCGCAACGAGCCGGTAGGCTCCACCAATACCATCATTGCCAGCATGTTTCAGGATCGGGGTCTGATGCCCTCCGAAAAGATGGCGGGCATGATGGCAGCCGCCATTCTTTCCGATACCGTCATGTTCAAGTCCCCCACCTGCACCCCCCGGGACATCCGCACCGCCGAACGGATGGCGCGGATCGCCAATGTATCGCTGGACGAGCTGGGCAAGGAGATCTTCTCCGCCTCCGTGGACGGCAAAACCGCCGCGGAGCTGCTGGGCACCGACTACAAGGAGTTCCATATTGCCGGTCACAATCTGGGCGTTTCCCAGATTACCTGTGTGGACAGCTCCGTCATGCTGGCGCGGAAGGATGAATTCCTGAAAATCATGGTGGAAAAGGCCCGAAAGGACGGCTTTGACCTGATGATCCTCATGATCACGGACGTGCTGCTGGAGGGCACTCAGATTATCTATCTGGGCGACGATGATACCATCCAGCAGGCCTTCGGAGTCACACCCAGGGATCATACTGCCTTCCTGCCCCATGTCATGAGCCGGAAAAAGCAGGTCATCCCCATGCTGTCGGCACTGTGGGGCTGATCCATGGGCTTTGAATCGCTTCTCGGGAATGACCGGCTGAAGGAAAACCTCCGCAGCAGCCTCAGCCGTGGGCATATCTCGCACTTCTATCTGATCTCCGGTCCCGCCGGCTCCGGGCGGCACACGCTGGCAAGGCTTCTGGTCGCTGCCATTCTGTGCCCGGAGGAAAACGCCCCGTGTCTGCAATGCCGGGTCTGCCGGAAGGTGCTGGACGGAAACCATCCGGATTTTCTGACCATCGACGACCCGGAAAAGAAAACCGTTCCCGTGGATCTGATCCGATCCGCCCGGGCGGACATGTTCGTTCGCCCCAATGAATCCGAACACAAAATTTATCTGTTTCCCCGGGCACAGGATATGGGTCTGCCGGGACAGAACGCCCTGCTGAAGGTGCTGGAGGAGCCGCCGTCCTACGGCGTGTTTCTGCTGATTACCGACAATCCCGAGCGGTTGCTGCCTACGGTTCGTTCCCGGTGCGTGGAGCTGGAGCTGACGTCTCTGCCGGAAGCCGTGCTGCTGGATGCCCTCCGCCGCCGTTTCCCGGGGGCCGATACCGATACGCTGCGCTCTGCCGCCGCGGCAGGCGGCGGTTTTCTGGGGCAGGCAATTACCGCAATGGAGGAAGGTGTGCAGCTGCCGCCTCAGACAGTTGCCTTTGCCCGTGCTCTGGCCGCCGGAGACGCCATGGCCCTGCTGCAGGTGCTGACTCCGCTGGAAAAGCAGAACCGGGACGCGCTGGGCGCCCTGCTTCAGGGCTGGTGCCGGCTGCTGGAAAGCGCCCTTGTCTGCCGTTCCGGCGGAACTGCCGTCAATCCGGAGGCCCGGGCACTTGCCGCCGCCCGCACGGGTCCCGCGTTATATCACGCCCTTCAGGCGGTCCGGCAGGGTGTGGAATATCTGCTGTCCAACGTCTCCCCCGCCGCCGTCTGCGGCAGTCTCTTCTGGGCTCTGACGGGAACGCCGCAGCAGAAGATATAAATGCAGCCATTCGTGCCTGCCGGACCGGCAGGCCTGATCATAAAAAAGGAGAACCTTATGGAAGATGTACTTGTCACCGCGCCGGAAGCCGCGGTGGAAATTGTGGATATTCAGTTCCGACCCGGGCAGAAAACCTACTTTTTCGATCCGGACGGCAGCAGCTTCGCCCCCGGCGATCATGTGATCATCGACACCGCCCGGGGTGCCGAGTTCGGCACCTGTGTCCGGGGCAACCGGACCGTTGACCCGAAGGACGTAGTTGTCCCTCTGCGGAAGGTCATTCGCAGGGCCTCCCCTCAGGACGAGCGGATTGCCGCCGAAAACCAGCAGCGGGAAAAGCGGGCCTGCGACATCTGCCGTCAGAAAATCGCCGTTCACAAGCTGGACATGCAGCTGGTTCGGGCGGAATGCGCCTTCGACGGCAGCAAGATCCTGTTTTACTTTACAGCCGATGAACGGGTGGACTTCCGGGAACTGGTAAAGGATCTTGCCAGCGCCTTCCACACCCGGATTGAGCTCCGGCAGATCGGTGTCCGGGACAAAGCCAAGCTGGTAGGCGGACTGGGCATCTGCGGACGGCCCTTCTGCTGCGGCGAATTTCTGGATGATTTCCAGCCTGTATCCATCAAGATGGCCAAGACTCAGAATCTGAGCCTGAACCCGGCCAAGATTTCCGGCACCTGCGGACGGCTGATGTGCTGCCTGAAATATGAGCAGGATACCTACGAAGCTCTGCTCCGTGCCGTGCCCAAGGCCGAGTCCTTTGTGGATACCCCCGAGGGCCGGGGCACCGTTACCGATGTAAATCTTCTGCGGCAGCAGGTGAAGGTCCGGATGGAGGACGCCCCCGATACCGTGTCCGTTTTCCCGGTGGAAGAGATCGCCGTTCTTCGCAGCGGCAAGGCAAAGAAAAACGACCCGCCCATTCCTGCCGACCTTGCCCCCATTTCCGGAAACGGGAAGCGGGTTCGGAAGGAGCCGGAGGAGAACGCCCCCGTTCTGGAGTCCATCCGGTTCCGGTACAGCACCGAGTCCGTTGCGGATGAGGTGACCGTTCCGACCGAGACGGAAGAGTCCAGGCCCAACAACCGCCGGCGGAACCGGCCCGAAGGCCGTCCCCAGCCGCCCCGGGAGCCCCGGGAGAGCAGGGAGCAGAAGGACGCGGCCCCGAAGCCCCAGAAGAATGGCCCCAGACCGCCCCGGAATCCCCAGAAGGATCCGGCTCAGAACCGGCAGAAGCCTGCCCCGCAGGAGAAGTCCACGCAGAATCGTGCGCCCAAACAGGCCCTTACCCAGGAGTCCGGCGTACCGGAAAACGACGCCGTTGCAGATGCGTCCGGGGAGGATCGGAAGCCCCGCCGCCGCAATAACTACCGCCACCGCCGCCGTCTCAAGGCGCCGCAGGCCCCTCAGAACTGATTCTACTGGAGGTAGAGTTCTACACAGCGTAGATTTTCCGCACAATCAGTATCCAAAAAGTGCCGGTTTTTATGAAAACGGCACTTTTCTCTTTACATTTTTCTGTTTTGCGCTTATACTGGGGTCATGTACTTCAAATTTGGATTCAGTGTTGGCATAAGGTACCCCCGGTTCTCGCTCAGAGAGCCGGGAACACTTTCCCCGTTCCGCTTCAACTTGATTTCATCATCTTCTTCCGTCTGCCTGTTTCTGAGCCCGGAAGTATTTCAGGAGGTTTCCCATGGCTTTTTCCATCTTTGTTGACGGCTCGTCCAACCTGCCCGGCAAACAGCTGCAGGAGCTGGACATCAGAATTCTTCCCTGCTCCTACAACCTGAACGGTGTCCCCGGTACCTACAACGGAGACGTGGACAGCTTTGATTTCCACAAGTTTTATGATATGCTCCGGGAGGGTGCGAAGATGGATACCACCCTGCTCAATACCCACCTGTTTCTGACCCACTTCACACCGGAGCTGGAGGCAGGAAATGACGTGATCTATGTCGGTATGTCCTCCGGCATCAGCGGTACCATTCAGGCAGCAAGGCTTGCCGCGGAAGAACTGATGTCGGAATTTCCCGGCCGGATCGTCCGCATTGTGGACTCCCTCGGCTCCGGCTTCGGCACAGGCCTTCTCGCCTGTCGGGGTGCCGATCTCCGTGCCGCGGGCAAAACCGTTACGGAGACCGCGGACACGCTGGATGCAGAAGCACCGAAAATGCTGCAATTCTTCACGGTGGACGATCTGTATTTCCTGAAGCGCACCGGACGGATCAGCGGTGCCAGCGCATTGGTCGGCACCATGCTGAACATCAAGCCCGTTCTCTGGGGCGATCCCACCGGCCACATCAGCACCTACGCCAAGCACAGAGGCCGTAAAAAGGTCATTGCCGCCATTGCGGAGGAATACCGGAAACGTGCCGTCCATCCCGAGTCCAGCCGGGTCGCCATCTCCCACGGCGACTGCCCGGAGGATGCGGAGCTACTCGCACAGTTGGTGCGGGCGATTGCCGCGCCGAAGGAACTCATTATCGCCCCTCACGAACCCTTCACCGGCTCCCACGTAGGCCCCGGCATGCTGGCCCTCTTCTTCCCGGGCAACGGACGGTAAAAAAAGATTGCCTCCGGTAGAATCCTCCCCTGATCAGGTATCATTCTGAGCCAGCGACCGATGTCACCGGCTCAGAATCTTCCGGACAAAAAGTATCCGGTCACGACAGCCGGCCCTTCCCGCAAATTCTTTCCGTAAAAAAAGCTTTCCTTTTCCCCGGAAATACGTTATACTAAGGGGAGTAATGGAAGGCGGGGCGTCCCAATGAAAGATAAGGTTACGATCAGCAATATTGCCGAGCTTGCAAAGGTATCGAAAACCACGGTGTCGTTCTATCTGAACGGGCATTTCCATAAGATGTCCGAGCAGACCCGGGACCGGATCCGGCAGGCAATTGAGGATACCGGCTTTCAGCCCAATGCGGCTGCCCGCTCTCTCAACGCCAAGGAAACCCGGCTGCTGGGCGTGATCATCGGCGATATTACCAGCGGGTTTGCCAATCAGCTGATTAAGGGAATTTCGGACTATGCCCGCCAGCGGGACTATCAGCTGATCCTCGGCTCCAGCGAATTCTGCAACAAGTATGAGCGGAAGTATGTGCAGAGCATGTACAACATGGGCGTGGACGGTTTTCTGATCCAGCCCAGCCCCCAGTTCGACACCATGTGGAAGGATCTGGGCATTGAAAAGCCGCTGGTGTACTTCGACTCCCCACCACTGGATACGGAGGAAATGTACGTCAAAACCGACAGCTATCAGGCGGTGTTCGACGCCGTCCGGAGGGCGGCAGAGCGGGGCTACACTCGCTTTGCGCTGGTGACGGCGAACCCGGGTTTCGTCGTGACCCGTCAGGAACGGGTCAGCGGCTTCCGGGACTGTCTGGATCAGCTGGACATTCCCTACGATCTGGTTCCGGCAGACCGGGACACAGACAACGCGGAGCTGCGGACAATGCTGGTGGACCTGTGCGGGAAGCACGAAAATCTGTGTATTTTTGCGGTCAACAACTGGCTGCTGAAAAAGGTCTATGCGGCGCTGGAGGACTACCGGGACAGGATTCCGGAGAAACTGGGACTGCTGGGCGTAGATGCCTTTGAATGGAACGATATGGTTTATCCCTCCATCACCACCATTGTCCAGCCCGCCGAGGCGGAAGGCATTGCGGCAGGCAAGCTGCTGATTGA
>ERZ857629.3618-NODE-3618-length-12837-cov-5.313566_pt1 | contig 12837 bp, 7 predicted proteins | sample MGYA00519700_ERZ857629 | MGnify/ENA primary metagenome ERZ857629 (study PRJEB31778, sample SAMEA3449351) | human gut metagenome | biome: human gut; feature: human-associated habitat; material: faeces | place: United Kingdom | collected 2010/2012 ... | reverse complement strand
TAATATAAGTATGTTTGGAGATAATTTAAAAAATTTAAGAATCGCAAGTAATATAACTCAAAAAGAACTTGCAAAAATGTTAAATGTTAGTTATAAATCAATAAGTCACTGGGAATCTAATTACAGCGAACCTTCTTTTAGCCTGCTAACAAAATTAAAAAATATTTTAAAATGTTCATATGAGGATTTACTTGAATAATAAAACCAACAAAATTTTAAAATTGATTTTAGATTTACCTTATAAAAATCCACCAGGAGTACTGGTGGATTTTTATTATTTTAACTATTCACTAATCATTAAAAAACGCCCACCATGTGGTGGGTGCTTTTTTATTGTAATTTTTCCTCTTCGTCGGTTTTCATTTTCGTTTTTGCCTTTGACTTTCTTGAAAGTGCTTTGTTTCGAAGAATAGCATAATTGTTTTTATCGAAGCAATCAATAACCTTTGATTTTTCTTGAAGGGTGTCAACATAATTCAAAATTGCTTCTGGAAGATAAATATAATAGTCTCCTTTATCAGACAACACAAATTGTTCAACATTAACTTTCTTCATTTGCTCTGCAAAAAGGTCTGCGGTGCGTTCAGCAAACAATGTGTCAACCAAACGAAGTTCCTCATTTTTCACAAGGATATTTTCAACAATGTCTTCACTTGAAACAAGACCTTTATCTTTTGCAAGGCGTAAAACTTCAATATAATCAGCAACATATTTCTTTCTCAAATCTTTTGAAAGACGCACGAAAGAAACATTTGGTTCGCTGTAAATTTGATAAATAATATTGTTTTCATCGCCATTCCATTTAACATCTTTAAGTGCTGGTGGCAAGATATAGAACATTCCAGGACGACGCAAAATGTTTTCCTTTGCAATTGCTTTGAGTGCATTCAAATTCATTTCACGAAGTCTGTCACTTTGTTGTTTATTGAGCCCAAGATTTTTAGCGTTTGCAAGAATTTTCCAACAAGCATCAGCAACCAAAAAGTTATAGTCACGATGATTCTTCAAAATTTCCTCATCTGTCATGTCGCCTTTGTCAAATTTATTGAAGAAAGCATCCAAAAGTTTTTGCTTTCCAAGAGGCAAACTCTTCTTTTCTTCCATTGCAAGAAGCCCAGCAAGTGTTGAGATTGACAAATACAATGTTTTTCCACTTATTCCTGGATCAGCCAAGAAACGTGCATTTGTATCAATTTCAAAATTTTCACAGAAGTCAATGTCATCTTGAATGAAATATAAAAGCGAATCAGCAGGCATGATTGTAATTGCTCTTTCATAGAAATTTTTAATGCCATGACGAGCATCTTGCAAAGTGAATTGGTTTTTGTCTGCCAAGAATCTTAACATAAGTTTTTCTTCTGGGTCAAGTTCCAAATAGTCTAAATATGCAGACAACTTGTCTTGCATTGCAAGAACGTTGCAATACTCTTCATATTTTTTCACATTTTTTGTTGGCACAGTTTCAGATTTAAACCCATATTGATATTCAAGCATGGTCAAAATTATATTGAACTTTTCAATTGACACCTCAATTGCCTCATATGGGATTTCTGAAAACTTTTGAATATCTTCATTATTTAAAAATGGATAGTGCAGTTTTCCAACAAGTGTGCTTTCATCGTCTTCAAAGAAAAATGATCTTATTGCTTCTTTATCCATCATATACAAAACCCTCTTTATGCTTCAAGTATATCACAAATAAACAAAAAGTCAATATCGACTTTTTTGCAAGGCAAAGGCATAACAGCCAGAATAACACATATGCCAAAAGAAAAAACAACCCGCAAAGGTTGTTTTTCTTATCGTTTCATTTTCTATTATTTCATAATCTCATTTGATTTGATTTCGCCAAGTTTTCTTTTTGATCTTACAAAATATACCGCAGTTACAGATGCACCGGTAGCAAGCAAAACAAGCAAAATTGGAATGATGATTACAAATGAAATGTAACTTGCATCACGAACAGTTTGAATTTTTGTTACAATTTTTCCTTGTTTGTTCAAAGAAGCAAGAAATTCTTTTGTAACGTCGATCACAATAGAGTTGTCATCAACTTTAACATTTTCGAGTTTGTCTGCACGAACATTGTTTATATAAACATTTTTAAGTTCATATGAGAAATCGATTTTATATGAAATTGTAATCTTGTCACCAACACGAACAGTGTCAAATGAAAGGTTATCAATTGTTGCATTCTTAGAGGTTGATTTAACCTTGATTGCAACATCAGATTTCACAAACACAAGCCCAAGAGAAACATCTTCGTTTGCAATTGTTTTTGTGATAATGTTTTTATCAGCAGGGTTTGTGTTTTCAAGAGTAAACTTTGAAAATTCATAGCCACGATAGTTGTATGCAGTAACTCTGATTTTGTTTCCAGAAGCAAGAGTTCTCAAGAATTCGGTAACTTTATAATATGAATCAATAACTCTGCTATCTTCATTCAAAATTTCAACATCAAAATATCCCGCACCTTTTGAAAGTTCGTCGATATAAACGCTTGCTTTATAAAGTCTTGAATAGATTGCTTTCACATAAACTGTTTTTCCAGTTCCATATACATAGTCTTTTGTGAAAGTTTGCCCCAAAACATAGTCTTCAAAAGCACTGTTTGTTTGGTTGTAAATTTGATATTTTTCAATTTTATAGTCAGCATTAAGAGATCCAACAACTGTGTCGATTCTTGTGATAATGTCGCCAAGACGAACACGATTTGATTTTTGTCCATTCACAAAAATCATAGAGTTTGCGTCATAGTGTGAAAGTCTTTCATCATTTCCGTCAACAGCATAAACTTCAAGAACATAGAATTCTTTTTCAAATTTGATTTTAATGTCACGGTTTTTGTTTAAAGAAGAAAGAGTAATTTTGTTGTTTTCAACTTCAAATTTAGAAACACTTTCAATGTCAGAAACAACATATCCTTCGTCTGCAAGAGCATAAATTTCAAGTTTTTCAATTGCTGAAACATAAACTGTCAATTTTCCGTTCACATATTTGTTTTCATCAACAGCAACTTCGTTGATATATGCAACAATTTGTCCGTTTTCAGAACCAGCAACTTCAACTTTATAAAGTTTGTCGAAGATGATATTTACATTTACAACGCCGTTTTTTGCATATTTAGCATAGAAATCAGCGTTCATTGTTTGGTTGTTTTCTTGAATTGAAAGAAGGTCAAAATCGTCATATTGTTCAGTTTCGTTGTTGAAAAGTCTGCAAGCAAAATAGCGATAGTCATTGTCAGATGAAATTGTAAGTTTAATTCCAAAAGCCTCGTCAACCTTTCCGATTGTTGCAAGAGTGCTGAGGTGTGCATTTTTGTCAAAGTTTTCAATCTCTGCCATGTTTCTGTTAACGGCAAGGAAATTGATTGTATAGTTCACTTTTTCATATTCAACAGCAACTGTGTGTGATGAAACCCCAAGAGTTTCAAACTTAAATTCACTCTCTGTTGATGTTTTTGAAGGTTCTTTTCCTTGTTCAAGGTTAAGTCCAGTATAAACTTTTACAGATTTTATAGCATAGTGTGCAACTTGTACAACTTTAATGTCATATTTCTCACCTTGATAAAGGTCAATTTTGTTTTTCACCAAAACGCCAGAAACATAAAGTTTTCCAAATGTTTCAACAGAAGCATCAAGTTTAAGTTCAGTGCTGTTTGCACTTCTTATTGAAAGCAAAGAAATTTGACCACCAGAAAGATATTTATCTTTGTTTTCATTGGCATAAATATTGCTTACTAAAAGTTTTAAATCAAATGAAGAAGCATATTCGGTTCCAAGAGTCTCAAATCCATTTTCTTCTGCGGTGTTATAAACATTCCAAGCAGAGAAAAGACCATCGGCGCAAACAACCGTCAAATTAAGTTCGTCGCCATTTGCATTTTCAAGTTTGTTATCGGTTTGGTTATAATAAATTTCACCATTATATTCGGTTTCACCATTCATCACTTTGTCACCACTGTTCACAAAGTTGATTTGGATTTTTGCCCCAGCATTTTCAGCAAGGGCAATTTTTGGAGCAAAAGTAAAAGTAAAGCAAAGCATTGAAACAAATGCAAAAGCAAGACAAAGCAAAACAGAAATTTTAGATTTTTTATTTATGGTTTTCATTATGCTTCTCCTCCTTCTTTATTTGTTTCTTTTGGTTTTGTTGTTCTTTTCTTTGGCGCAGGTTTATCTGCTTTCTCTGCTGTTGCCTTTTTAGTTGCAGGCTTTGAAGCAGTTTTGGCAGTTTTTGGCTTTTCTGCTGTTTTTGTTGCAGTTTTGCCAGCACTTTTTGTTGTTGTCTTTTTTGCAGTTGCCTTAGGTTTTTCTGTTTCATCAACCTTCTTGGTTGAAACCTTTTTTGCAGGTGCTTTCTTTGGTTTTTCTTCAAGCGCCTTTTCAGCAACTATTTCTTCTTTTTGTTTTTCAAGAAGGGCTTTTTGTCTTTCCTCTTCTTTTCTTTGCTCTTCTTCTTTTTTGAGCACTGCATCTTGTTGTTTCTTTCTAAGTTTTTTAATTTCTTCTGAATTGTTGTTTGTCATGATTGAAAGAACAACGATAACAGCACCAAATCCAAGAGACAAAAGTAAATAAATCACAAACAAAGCAATATATGCCCCGTTGATTTTTGAATCAACTTTAACATTAAGGGTATCGTTGTTTACAAAGAAGTCGTAAACATTTTTGTTAACATGAATTGTAATAATTCCGTTTTCACCATAAATTGCAACAGGTTTTTCTTCGCCAGCGTTAAGTTCGCGAACAAATTGTTCTGCTGATTTGCCATTCACTGTGAAACTTTTAATTTTATATCCATCTGAAAGGTTTGCATTGATAATGAATGTGTCACCAATTTTAAAGTTGTTTGAACTCAAACTCAATCTTCCGTTTTTAACAACACTTTCGCCTGCAATTTTGATGTCTGTTTTAATATAATCATAAATAACAGCAAGACTGCGGTTTCCTTTCATAGCGATATATGCAGTTGTTTGACCAGGTGTATATAGGTCATCAACAATAAGTCCATCAAAGCCAACAAATGTCATATAGTCAATATTTGGAACAGTCACAGTCAAAATTGTGCCATAGTCAAAAGATTTTGAAAGGTCTTCAACCAAAACGCCGTCTTCATAAACTTGGAAAGTGTTTTCAGTTGCATATGCTTTTTGCATTACAATCGACAATTGGCAGTTTTGAATGAACACACCATAAAAGTCGATTTTGCCATCGACAACATATTTGTCAACAAAATCCGAAGTAATGTCAAGGTTTTTAACAATGTCTGCATTGTTAGCATCGCTCACATTTTTAATGTCGCCAGTTTTAGAGCGAAGTTGCCAAGACAAGAATTTATAATTTTGATAACTGAAAATGTTTTTAAATTTGATCAAATCAATTTTGTCGCCAATAATAACATGATCAGCAACAGGGGTGTTATAATATGCTCCAATATGAGTAATTTCAAGGGTTATAGGCTCGTTTCCAAGGCGTTCGAAAACAGAGTTCACAATGTTAAAGCGAATTTCATATGAAACTGGTTCAAAGAAAATCACAACAGAAACATCTTTATATTCAACAGTCACAGAAAAATTAGAATCATACAAAGATTCACCATCATATTCATAATGAGAGAACTCATAATATTTTTCAGCGGTTGGAACAACAAAGATTTTTGTTCCAACAGAATAATATTCGCCCGAAACAAAGTTCACAAAATCACCAGCGCTATTTTTTGCAACAACATCAAATGCGCCAAAAGCCAAGCAAGAATTGTCAACCGAAACAGAAACCATTTTCTTATATGCATATCTTGCAACAATTTCAAGGGTTCCCTCTTTAACATATTTTGCAATGAACTCGTCATTAAATTGCAAAGAAGCAATGCTTCTTCCGTCTGAAACATTCACTTCGTTCATTCCATCACTAATGAAATAGCCAACAAATTCAAGATGCTCACTTTCTCTGTCAGGTGCAACAACATTGTTTGTTTCATCAAACAAAGTTTCGTGTGCAGAAACAGAAATAGCGTCAAGATTTACGCCCATATTATTTGTCAAAAGTGTGTTATCTGAAAGTTTTGTCACGCCATCAGCGGAATATTCGGTTGCAACTTTAACAGTGAAAGTTTTTGCAACGAAATCAACAACAACATTTGTTTCAGCAGTTGTTGGTGCAATTGTAAATGTTTGGTTTGCAGATTCAGCAAGTGCAGTTCCGTCAACTGCAATTTGATTTAAAACAAAATTTTCATTTGGCAAAACTGTAACCTTCACACTGCAAGTGTTTTCTGCATCATCAACAACGCTTTTCAAAATCAAATATTTCTCATTTGACTCTTTAACCAAAATGTTGTCAAGACCATCATATGTGTTTCCCTCATATGAAAGGTTTGCCGTTCCGTTTGTAACAGTCAAGTTTATCACATAATAGTTGTCGTTTTCAGCCTTTGCAAAGTTTGCAAAAGAAGAAACGCCAAATCCAAGCGACAAAACAAAACTTGCCATAACAAAAACTAAAACAGCGAAAAATCTATTCAGTTTTTTCAAGTTTGAATTACCCATAAGATTGCTCCTTATTTTTTACTATCAATAGTTTAAAGTTTTTTGAAAATCAAGTCAAACGAAAATAGGATAAATTTTAAATTTATTTTCTCTATTTTGTATAAATACAATTACAATAACAAAAAATCTACAAAAATAAAAAACTCATCACGAGTTTTCTATCTTGTCAAATCCAACAGCCATAAGCCCGAATTTATCTATTGATTCTGGCTTTAATGTTTTTGCAATTTCGTCTTCAATACGGTCGGTTGTAAGGCTTTTTGTGAAACCGGTTCTTTCCTTTCCAATCATGTCAACAAGTTCTTTCACAGTTTCAAAAAACAACATTTCACGAATGGAAACCTTCATGCTCTTTTCACCCGCATAAATTGTAAGAATGTTTCCTTCTTTATATGCCTTGTGATCTTTGTCATCAAGAACAACAACAAAGTTGCATTTGCCGTCTTCCATTCTTTGAAAAGTTTCTTCATTAACTTCAATTTGATAAATGTCTTTCATATTCTTTCCTCTAAATTATTATACAAAATTTTCAATATTCAAGCAAGCAAAATAACACTGTTTTTTATAAATTTTACAAGACGCAAAATCAACATCAAAAATAAAAAATTAACACAAACTAAATAGCGAATTGTCAAAACAAAGTTTTAAAATAGTGTAAAGTAAATAGCCAAAAATCACAACAAAGATTCAAATCAAATTGCAACAATCTCAATCACAATTAAAACCAAAAGTTGCGGGAAAATGTTCTGCAACAAATAAGATACTTGTGACAAAAAATATGTAAAACAATTGCTAAAAGCCACATAAAATAATTGTTAAAAATCTTATTAAAAAGCAGTTCAAATCATTATCAAAATAAAAGCAAACATAAACACTACTAAACACTATAAAAAACAACAAAATTAAAAGCAAAAAAAATATTGCTTAGAGTCTATTGTTTGGACAAGAAATCTTGTTAAAAATTATGCATTTTTTCAATCAAATTCAAATAAAAAATTTGATTAAAAATTTCCACAATTACAGCAACATTTCTAGCAAATAATCAATTTTTACAAAAATCTAATTTTATAAATTTTCTTGCAGTTTTGCACTTTTTGAACATATTTTTGCGTTTCTTCAAACTGAATTTGCGTTTTTTTGAGCATTTTATTTTCACCAATCCAGTTTTTCACAACGCCTTCTCCTGCATTATAGCAAGCAAGAACTGCAACCTCATCATCAAATTTTGTGAACAAATATGACAAATATTTTGCACCAATTTTAATGTTCGTTTCAGGCTCATAAAGCATGCTTTCATCAAACTCAAAATCAAAATAAGTTTCACAGATCCATTTGCCTGTTGCAGGCAGAATTTGCATAAGTCCAATCGCACCTTTTTTCGACACTGCATTCTTGTTAAAATTGCTTTCAGTTTTGATTAAAGAAGCCACCATTGTTGCATTCAAATTTTCCGCTTTTGAGTATTCTTTAATATATGATTTATATCGAAGCGGAAACATTAAATTAAAAGAACAAACCCCCAGAAACAAAACAAAAACAATCGCAGAAACAATTGCTAAATAATTTATTTTTAAAGACCTTTTCATATCTATATTTTATGCAAAAAAAGTTGTTTTTAAGCGATAACTTGAAATATATTTTTTTTGTGATATAATATCAGCAGGAGAAATAAAAATGTCATCAATCATAATTCCAACACCACACACCGAAAATGAGCGTCTTGCAATCATAACGCAAAACCTTCTCATCAGCCAATATTTTCAAAAAGCATTCATGCTCGAAAAGCCAAGCGAAATGTCTCGCGACAGACAAGGTCACATCTATGCCTTATATATCAATCGTGATTATATTGACGCATACACCATCGGAATGAACACAAAAACAAAAGAAATCATTCCCTTTCATGTTGGAAAACTTTCTTTCGACACCGAATATGGTCGCCATGAAACCGAAATCGACCTTATTGGAATTCACCAAGCATTCATGAACAAGGGGCTTGGAACAATTCTTCTTCAAACATTCGAAAACCACATCAAATCAATCGGAAGAAAAAGCATAATGCTCGACTCAATGCGAAACTATGTTGATTTAAGCGTTCCACCAAAAACGATTTCTGAAATCCGAAGAAAAATGTCAAAAAGCGAAGCCGAGGACTATGTTCTCAAAAACTTTTATGACAGCAACTTATATCTATACACTTCAATGGGCTACGCAAAACTTGGTCAGGGAACTAAACATGCAGTTATAATGAAAAAAGAAAATTTACAAGAAATGACAGTTGCCTATGGTCTTGAACGTCCCCTCTCTTTCAAAAGGTCAAAAAAAGATTTTTCAGTTTCACTTGAATTTTTAAGCGCAGTTGACCAAGCATCTGTTGGTGTACCAAAAAACTTTTTCAGAGACAGTTTCAACAGTGTCCATTGCGAAAACTTCTCTCCTTTTGTTTTCAACCCAACGATAAACGACCTCGACAATTTCCATAAAATTGCAATGGCAATCAATGCAAACAATGCACTTTACACCGACCGAATTGAAAGGCTTATAAATGCAAAAAATTACTATGACACAAAATATTCAAGCCTTGAAAAAGTTGCAAAAGCAGTTAAAAACGATCCAAAAAAATCCAATTCAAAACTGAAAGAATTTAACGATTTTTATAATACATGCATCTCTGCTTTCAATCTGGTTACAGAAACAGAATCGCAACCAGGTGAAGACGAATAAAACAAATAATTACAAAATCAAAAACAATTTCAGCATGCAAAAAACTAAATTAAAGCAAACATTTTATCACTGAAAAATAATGGTTGCATTATCAATTGTCTTTGTCATTTTTAACAACAAACAACGAAACCTTACAATACTAAAACACATAATTATTACACAAAACGGCGTTTTAACGCCGTTTTTTCATGCTTTTTCACGCGTTTTGCGTTTTTTATTTTATAAATACATATTAGTTTGATATTTATATAAAAAACTCAATGGCATACAACCATTTAATTGCACAACAACAAAAAGAAAATAAAATTTTTAATGCAATTAAAATATGTTTTTTACAGCAATTAAAGAACATTATTCAACAAACCTGAATCCTGCAATTTATAGATAGTCGCAGACACCTCTAATCAATATAAACCTGTTTTTAAAACTGGTGTGTTTTGTAATAAACTACTAATGTGCATAAAAAAAACAGAGCAACAATGCCCTGTTATTTTTTTATTCTAATGTCCGTCTGACCAACGGTAACTTGCAGTAATATCACAAACAAGTGGAACGCGAAGTTCATATGCCGTGTCCATTGATTCTTTAACAATTTTTGAAACCTCTTCTTGTTCTTCTTTCGGGCAGTCGACAATAAGTTCATCATGAACTTGCATGATAAGTTTTGCTTTATATCCACCATCACTAAGAGCATTATAAACCTTTATCATTGCAAGTTTAATAATGTCTGCAGCCGAACCTTGAAGTGGCATGTTTTGCGCAGCGCGTTCAGCACGAGAACGAACCATATAGTTTGAAGCGTTAATGTCAAGCATGCGTCTTGTTCTTCCAAGAAGTGTTGAGACCTTTCCAGTTTCTCTTGCTTTTTCAACTGCTTGATTCATATAATCTTTGACTTTTGGATGAGCCTCATAGAAATTTTGAATGAACGCCCTTGCCTCTTTTGGTGAAATTTTAAGGTCATTCGCCAAACCAAAATCACTGATACCATAAATAATTCCAAAGTTCACAACTTTTGCAATTCTTCTCATTTCAGGTGTAACATTTTCTCGGTTAACACCAAAAACTTGACATGCAGTTTGAGTGTGAATGTCTAAATTATTTTTAAATGCATCAAGGAAAAATTCATCTTGTGAGCAGTGAGCCAAAAGTCGAAGTTCAATTTGCGAATAGTCAGCATCAATCAAAACATTATCTTTGCTTCTTGCAATATAAATGCTTCTAACCTCTCGACTTTCTTCCGACCTGATTGGAATGTTTTGCAAATTTGGTTCAACACTTGAAAGCCTTCCAGTGTTTGTGATTGTTTGTTTAAAGCATGTGTGAACCAAGTCATTTTCATCAATATGAGGAATCAACCCATCAATATAGGTTGTAAGCAATTTATTCACTTTTCGATATCTCAAAATAAGTGGGACAATTTCATGTGAAGAAGCAATCTCTTCCAAAACATCAGCGCCGGTTGATTTCTTTTTATTGTGCGGAAGACCAAGTTTATCAAACAAAATTTCAGAAAGTTGTTTTGAAGAGTTAATATTAAATCTTTCGCCCGCCAATTCATAAATTTGTTCAACCAAGGTTGAAATTTCTCTTCTATAAATTTTTCCAAGTTCATCAACTCGATTTCGGTCAACTTTGAAACCAGTTTTCTCCATGTCAAACAAAATTTGAAGAAGTGGAAGTTCAACCCCACCGTAAAGATTGGTCATGCCAAGTTTATCAATTTTTTTTGAAAAGTTTTCATAGGCTAAAAGCAAACTTGACGCCAAACAACATTTGTCATAGTCTGGCGGAATCAAAACATCTTCATATCCTTTAACAGAAACACCTTCACACAAATGATATAAAAGTGCAACGTCATCAAATTTTGGAACAATTTTAATGTTCTTTTTATCAAAGAAATGAAGCATTTGTTTAAGGTCGAAAAACACTTTTCTGATTGCTGGATTTTCTAAAACAACAGCAAATTTTTCAAAGAAATTATTATAAACCATTTCAACATCAAACATGTCGATTGTTGAAGAAATTTGCCATTCATGTTCTTTTATTGCAAAACATATATTTTCATTTTCATCGAAAATAAGTGAAACTGTACCGCTTTTTTCAATCATGTCAATAGCATTTTGCAGTTTTTCAAGAGTTGTGATTTTTTCAATATCAAAATTCATTTTGTTTTCTTGAACCTGATCTTCTTTGAAAAGTTCACTTCTTTTAAGCAATGAAGAAAAGCGATATTCTTCCATGAAATTGTAAACAGATTTTGAAAATGGAAAATCAAAAACAAAATCTCCAAGCGTGTCATCAAGAGGAACATCACATCTGATTCGTGAAAGATTAAAAGATAAATCTGCCATATCTTTCCCTTGTTCCAATTTGCTTTTCACACCTGGCTTCAACTCGTCAAGATGAGCATATACGCCATCAAGTGTTTTATATTTTTGAATAAGTTCAATTGCAGTTTTAGGGCCAATTCCAGGGACTCCAGGAATATTATCGCTATTGTCGCCTTGAAGGGCTTTAAGATGCAAAAACGAATCTGGTGTCATTCCATATTCATCTTGCATTGCAGGAAGATCCATAACTTTTACATCAGACAAACCTTTTTTGTTCAGATATACAGTTGTGGTTTTTGAAATCAATTGAAGAGAGTCTCGGTCACCAGTAATAATGATTGTTTCGGTGTCATCAAACTTTTTGCTCAATGTTCCAATAATGTCATCTGCCTCGAAATTCTCTTTTTCCACAACCTTGATTTTCATAAGTGACAACATGGTTTTCACTGGTTCAATTTGACTTCTAAGTTCGTCTGGCATTGGTTTTCTTGTTCCTTTATAAGCCTCGAACATATCAGTTCTAAAAGTTCTTTTCGAAACGTCAAAAGCAACAGCCATGTGCGTTGGTTTAATGTCCTGAATGGTTTTAATAATCATGTTTGCAAAGCCATATATTGCGTTTGTATATTTTCCATTTGCAGTCATCATTGAAGGAAGCGCAAAAAACGCCCTGTAAAGAATGCTGTTTCCATCGACAATAACAAGTTTATTTTTCATATCTCACCTTTAATTATGTTCTTTTGTTTAGTATATCATAACATAAAAATCATTGCAAATTTATTGAAAAATTTGTGCAAATAAAAATAGCCATATTTTTTAAGACGATGTAAAGCAATGTTGTCGCATATATTTTATGATTTGTTGTCACCACGCATTTTAATGTCGTCCTCAATTTCAGCAATAATACTATCAACAATAAACTATCGACAACACAAAACACTCAACATAAATCAATTATTTAGTTTAATGATTATTATTTGGTTTGCTGAATGAAAACAACCCACCAATCATGACTCAATCCAAACACACAAGCGAATTTAACACACATCACAATACACACAACCAAAATCAATTGTTCGGTTTGTTGTTTATTATTTGGCTTGTCGAACGAAAATAAACTACCAAACATGCCTCAATCCAAACACACAAGCGAATTTAGCACATATCACAATGCACACAATCAAAATCAATCGTTCGGTTTGTTGTTTATTATTTGGCTTACTAAGTAAA
>ERZ857629.3615-NODE-3615-length-12840-cov-9.038483_pt1 | contig 12840 bp, 15 predicted proteins | sample MGYA00519700_ERZ857629 | MGnify/ENA primary metagenome ERZ857629 (study PRJEB31778, sample SAMEA3449351) | human gut metagenome | biome: human gut; feature: human-associated habitat; material: faeces | place: United Kingdom | collected 2010/2012 ... | reverse complement strand
CTTCCATCATGTGAAGGACTTCATGTGCATGTAATTGTTCCATAATCTTTTTTTGATGCAAAGATAAGGATAAAAAATGAGAATGAGAGCAGATAAGCGCAAGAAGGTTGTAAACAAAGGGTTTAGGAGAAAAACAGTCAGTAAGTGAAAGCCAACGGAAACCGCAAAAAAGCCAAGTTAAACCGGAGTTGCGTTACTATCCCGTTACTTTGTTTCTGACAACGAGGTTGGTTTTAGGAGCTTTTTAAAGTGCTGAATAACAAGCCCTCTCCGGGAGATTCCGGCGGCAAATGTAACGGAAAATTCGGATTTCGGTTCCGTTAGTGCGAAAAAAGTTATTTTTCGGGTGCGATTGCACTGATTGACTGCGTTTTGCATATCAACAGACAACTCTACATGAAATAATTTTGTAACCATTAAAAATTGTAGAGTATGAGATCGACTTTTAAAGTATTATTTTATTTGAAGCGCAACGCCCCGAAGAAAAACGGGCTTATTCCGGTAATGTGCCGCATTACGGTAAACGGCAAGATTTCCCAATTCAGTTGCAAGCTGGACGTGGAGGAAAAAACATGGAACATCGAGCTTGGCAGAGTATCGGGCAGAAGTACCGTTGCGCAGGAAACCAACCGTATGCTGGACAAGATTCGCGTGGGTATCAACAAAGCCTATCAGGACATTTGCGATAAGGACAATTATGTGACCGCCGAAAAAGTACGCAACGTTTTCTTAGGTATGGGAATGAACCATGAAACACTGCTGGCAGTATTCCGTCAGCACAATGAGGATTACGAAAAGCAGGTAGGCAAGATAAAGAGCCTGCGGAGCTATTGGAAATACTGCATCGTGTACAAGCATCTGGAAGAGTTCATCAAGCAACGCTATAAAGTCAGTGATATAGCGTTGAAAGAACTTGCACCCGCTTTCATCACGGATTTTGAACTGTTCCTGCGCACGGAGAAGAACCACTGCAACAATACGGTATGGTCGTATATGATGCCGTTCAGAAGCATTATTTTCATGGCTATCAATAACGGCTGGTTACAGCGTGACCCGTTCTACGCGTACAGTATCACAAAGGAGGAAACCAAACGCGGCTTTCTGTCGAAGGAGGAAATCAACCTCCTAATCAAAGGCTCGTTCAAAAAGCCGAGCTATACACTGATACGTGATTTGTTCATCTTTTGTACCTTTACGGGATTGAGCTGGACGGATATGGCGAACCTTACGAAAGAGAACCTGCAAACCTCGTTTGACGGTCATCTGTGGATCAAGACCAACCGCCAGAAAACGGGAACGGAAAGCAATATACGCTTGCTGGATGTTGCCAAGCATATCATCGAAAAATACGACGGAATTACCGATGATGACAAGTTGCTGCCTGTGCCGTGCTACGTCAATTGCAAAAACAGTATCAAGGTGATAGCGAAAAAATGCGGCATCGAGAAAAACGTAACGTGGCACATGAGCCGCCATACCTATGCGACAACAGTCTGTTTATCAAACGATGTACCTATTGAAACGCTGTCGAAAATGCTCGGACACCGGAGCATCCGCACGACACAGATTTACGCTAAAATTACGGCGGAGAAGGTCAGCCGTGATATGGAAAAACTGTCGAAGCAAATCGCACAGATGGAGAGTTTTATATGTCAGGCTATCTAACTAAAAACACGGATAAAGTTATGGAAAGAGGAATAATAACAATTAACAGGAATGGCGTTACCTTAACGGGTAACGTCTGGATGACCGATTTTGAAATCGCCGAACTGCTGGGCGTAACCCTTTCGGCTGTAAATAGCCGTATCAAATCCATTTACAAGAGCGGGGTATTGTCGGAAAACGACACATACCGGTATATCCGTCTTGAAAACGGTAACCGTGCGGATGCTTATAATATGGAAATGATAACCGCCCTTACGTTTCGGTTAAATAGCATTAACTCATTGGTATTTAGAAAATGGTTAATGTGCAAAGCTACAACGAATATGTGTCAAATTCTATTATACAACAGGATCAGTGAAAAAAATGACTTGATACAGTGCTAATTGATTGATTATGTATATATTTGCGTATGAATCTTAAAATTAAGGTAATATTAACGCAGCAAATTATATGTGTAGCAACAGAGATTTAGATTTCAATATATTAATTGACGATTCATTTGTTAATATTTGCACAGATGGAACATTGTCGCCAATAGATAATAAATACATATTAAGTCTGATAAATGATTTTGAGGATGGGGAATGGAGGTATAGTAAATTCCAAAATTTTATTTGGGATAATATCGCTGAAACATCTCTTTCTCAAAAAGAAAGAGAAAAACTCATCACTCAAAGTCATTCAACACTTGTTGCTGCAGCAAAAAATCTTCGTTTGACAGATACGGATGAAATAGGGAGTGGAAGTGAATTAGCTGAAATAATTTTGTATGGTATTATGAAACGCTATTATCATGCATTACCGATAGTCCCCAAAATTTTCTATAAACAAAATTCTCAAGATAACGCAAAAGGAGCTGACAGCGTCCATATTGTTATTGAAAATGATAATGATTTTTCATTATGGTTTGGAGAAGCAAAGTTTTATAATAGTATTGAGGATGTACGGCTAAATACTGTTGTAGAATCTGTCAGAAATTCTCTACAGACGGATAAATTAAAAAAGGAAAATAGTATAATAACTAATGTGTCTGATATAGATAATCTAATAAACGATAACGAATTATGCTCTCAAATAAAAAAGGCATTATCTCCCCAAGAATCTATAGATACTATAAAACCTAAAATCCATATTCCAATTCTTCTATTGCATGAATGTTCAATAACAAAGAGGGTAAACTGCTTATCGGAAAGTTATAAAAATAGTATTATTGTCTATCACAAAGAACGGGCATATTCGTATTTTAAGAAACAATTAGATCAGATGAAAACCTTATTCCTATATGGTGAAATAAAATTTCATTTGATATTATTTCCAGTTCCTTCTAAAAAAGATATTGTTGAGAAGTTTATTTCCAATGTTGAATTTTATAAAAAGCAATAATCAACCATGAATATTTTTAATGTATGTTATGAAATAAATAATATGCTTTTGAGTCAGCAAGAAGCAGAAGCAAGGAATAAACTAATTCAGTTATTAGACTATTTAAACTCTCAAAATATACCATATACGCCTTTAATCAATCACTTAATTAGAGCAATAGGATTATATCTATATTTACAACCAGAAACTTCTAATTGGCAAGATAAATTTGTATATCAAGCTTTCAAAGTTGATACAGGAGATACTCATCAGATAACATTACATAGAGAACAATCTTCTCTATTAAAGAGCTTATTGTCAGGAGACAGCATTGCTGTTAGTGCTCCTACAAGTTTTGGAAAGAGTTTTGTAATTGATGCTTTTATTTCAATAAGGAAACCAAATAATGTAGTTCTAATAGTACCAACGATAGCACTAACAGACGAAACTCGTAGAAGATTATATAAGAAATTCTCTACTGAATATAAAATCATAACGACTCCAGAAGTTAGTCTATCTTCAAAAAATATATTGATTTTTCCACAAGAACGTGCTGTTAGCTATATTCATAAAATTGATTCAATAGATATCTTAATCATTGATGAGTTTTACAAAGCAGGTATTTCATTCGACAGAGAACGAGCTCCGATTTTATTAAAAGCTATTTTAGAATTAGGAAAAAAAGCTAAGCAGAAATACTATTTAGCACCAAATATTTCAGAAATAAATAATAGTCTTTTCACGGAAGGAATGAAATTTGAAAAGATTGATTTTAATACTGTATTTTCCGAGATACATGAGGATTATAAACAAGCTAATCCTAATAATAAATCTTTTAAGAAAGATCGACTACTTACAGTATTAAATCAAAAAAGAACAAAATCTCTAATCTATGCAGGTACATATTCTAATATTGATAAAATAGTTGATATCTTAAAAACAGAGTTACCTATTCGGAAAAACGATTTATTAGATTCTTTCTCTGAATGGTTAAAAATAAATTATGGAGATGCATATATTCTATCAGATTTAGTTCGTAAAGGAGTTGGAATTCATAATGGGCGATTACATCGTTCTTTGAGTCAATTACAGGTTAGGTTATTTGAAGAACCTTTAGGTTTATATAATATTGTTTCTACATCATCAATTATTGAGGGTGTAAACACTTCAGCAGAAAATGTTATTATTTGGGCAAATAAAAACGGGAAGCCTAACTTAAATGACTTTACATATAAAAATATTGTTGGTAGAGGAGGCCGTATGTTTAAACATTTTATAGGAAAAATATATTTATTCGAAGCTCCCCCTGAAGAAAAACCAACACAGTTAAATTTAGAATTTACAGATGAATTATTGCATTCATTAGATACTTCAAAATTTAATGATGAATTAACAAGAGAGCAAATTATTAAGATAGTTGCATTCAATGACGAAATGGATAATCTTTTAGGATCGGGAGTTTATAAAACAATAATCAATGATCCGTCAATACAAACTTGCAATAGTAATTCACTTCGGGAAATAGCAATTGATATGACTCAAAATCCATCTCATTGGAATGGATTAGGATACTTGAATTCGAATAATCCTCAACAATGGGACTCTTCTTTATTTCATGTGTTAAAATATCTTGGAGGTGGAGCAGGTGCAGCATATAAGGATTTAGTCGCTTATATAAAAGCTATTTCTAATAATTGGAGCAGAACAATCCCAGAGATAACAAATTCTTTGAGGAACAATGGAATAACGATAGAGAAATATTTTGAACTAGAGCGAATCGTTTCATTCAATCTTTCTTCTTTATTGGGGGATATTAATGCTATTCAAAAACATATATTTAAAAATTACGTTGACATATCCCCTTTCATATCTAGAATATCTCATGCATTTCTACCTAAATTGGTATATGAATTAGAGGAGTATGGATTACCTCGAATGGTCAGTAAGAAGATTCAGAATGCAGGTTTAATTAATTTGGAACAACAAGATTTATCAGTTAATGATATTATATATGTATTTGACCATATTGGAAAAGATAAATTTATCAATCAGTTGGAGTTGCATCCATTTGAAAGATATATATTAGAATATTTTTTTGAAGGGATTACTCCAAATCAACACTTAATAAATTAAGTATAACATATAACAATAACGGGCAGTTTTAAGGCTTACCCGTAATTGTTTTTACCGGATTGCCTTCCTGTAATTCTCTTCCAACATCCTTTCAATGTCTGTTTCACGATACAGGACTTTCCCACCGAAAATAATAAAGGGTATTTTCCGGTCATTGCGGTACTCCTGCAAGGTGCGGCGGCTTACTTTCAGCCTCTGGGCTACCTCCTTGTCCGTCATATACCGTTCTCCGCCGAGCGACGGACGGTAATTCTCTGCCAAACGGCTCACTTCTTTTGTTCCTCTGCGCAAAGCGTGCAGGGCTTCAGCGATGTGTTCATCATCCGCTGTCATTACATTGTCGTTCATCTGTCATTATGGATTTTAGTGGTTTGACATATGGCTATGGGGTATCTTTTTCCGTCCGGAACTGCTCTATGGCGGGTAACAGCCGTTCCACCTCGTCCGGTTTGTAATAGAACTTGCGGTTTACCTGTGAGAAACCGATCATCCGGTTATCCCGAAGCGTTTGCAGTGTTCGGGGGCTGATATGCAGCAGGCGGCATACTTCCTCCCCATCGAGCCATTTGTTTATCTTCCTGTCGCCGCATCTGCGGTACAACGTGTTTACTTTCTCCGTCAGCGTGCCCACGCCGGAAAGCAACGCCTCAAAAGTCTTCTTCTCAATAATTACTATTTCCATGATTTAATCTGTTTTCGTGCAAAAGTAACCTGTAACGAGCTACTTCCGTACTGTTCCGCTGCGGATGGCAGCTTGTGTCGTCCGCATGGCGGCTATTGTCTTTTTTATCTTCCCCGAAATGCCTGAAAATCTTCCATAGGTGGTTGCCTACCTGTGGAAACGTCCCACGCAAATGAGAGAATTTTGCCCCGAAATCAAAAAGCAACGATATGGAAATCATCACGATGGAAAGTGCCGCCTATAAGGAACTGACGGCGAAAATAGATTTGATAGCCGGATATGTCCGGGAGAATGAACAGTCAAAAAAGAAAGATGCGGCAGAGGTATGGTTGAGCAGCAGGGAACTCAAAGGGCTGCTCGGTATCAGCACCCGTACACTCCAACGCCTGCGGGACAACAAACGCATCAGTTACGCCATCTTCGGGGGAGCTTGCCGCTATCCTGTTTCAGAAGTGGAACGGCTGGTCAGGGAAAGCATCTACAACTGCGACGCGCAGACGGTGGAAGAGTTCAAGCGCAATTACCTGTTACGCACGGGAGGCAAAAAAGGATGAGCACGCTGGACTTGGATACCTTCGAGGGGTGGATGCGCCAAATCATAGAACGCTTCGACCGGAACGAACAGCTTATCGCCTCTCTTACGGGCAAGGAGCTCAGGGAGGTGAAATACCTCGACGGGGAACGGCTGCTCGACAATCAGGACTTGTGCGAGCTGCTCAATACGAGCAAGCGCTCCATCCAACGTTACCGCAGTTCGGGGACACTGAAATACCAGATGCTCTGGCACAAGGTGTACTATAAAGAATCGGACGTGCAGGAGTTCCTGCGAACCCATTTCAAGGAGTCCGAAGGGAAAAACGGTGAGAAAAGGCAAAAGGCATAAAGCCACAAACTTCCAGACGGAAGCCACAAGCTGCCACACGGTTCTTCCCCCATTGCGGGACGGTTGATAGCCGCTACTTTCGTGGGCGAAACAATTTCATTTTTAATTAAAAGCAATAAAAGTATGGAACAAAAAAAGAATCAAAAGGACGTGCTGATTGTCCGGGACGAGAAGACGGGCGAAATCAGCGTCGTCGCCGGGCTGAAAAAGGACGGCACGCCGAAAACGACCGCCGCTTCGGGAGCCAACCAGAAGGATTTTCTGCTGTTCGACAAGAACAGCAACCCGCTGGACAGCTTTCTGGACAACTTTTTCCGGCAATGCAAGGAGCCGAAACGCTTCGGCTTCTACCGTGTGGCGGCGGAGAACATCGAGCATGTGATAGACGTGCTCAAAGACCTGCTTAAAAATCCCGAAAAGAACCGTGACCTGCTTGAACCGCACCACGTGGATACGTCCAAGTACGAACAGCAGGCACAACCGGAAAATACCCCGCAGGCGCAGGAAACGGAACAAGCGGCTGTACCGGAAACCACGGGCGAACAAGCGGAGGAACAAAACGGCGAGCAAGCACAACAGCAAGCCGGACAAAGCGGTACCGGCATTGATGAAAGCCGTATTGATTGGGCAAATCTCGAAGAGCAGTACGGCATCAAACGCGAAGCGTTGGAAGCATCGGGCGATTTGGAAAAGATGCTCGGCTACGGCAAATCGGCACTTGTGACGGTCACTCCCCTTATCGCAGGGGAACGCTTCGAGATAGAAGCACGGCTTTCATTCAAGGAAATGCCGGACGGCAGTATCGGTATCGTGCCCCACACTATCCGCAAGGAGCCCAGACTCGACGAGAAGTTCATGGAGCATGAATTTACGCCCGAAGACAAGGAGAACCTGAAAAAGACGGGAAACATGGGGCGTGTGGTGGAGCTGGTGGACAAGGAGACGGGCGAAATCATCCCTTCCTATGTCAGTATCGACCGTCAGACCAACGAGATAGAGGCTATTCCCGTGAAAGACGTGCCCGTCACCACGAGAATCGGGCAGACCGAATTTACCGAACATGAAATAGCCGAACTCGTTGCCGGGCGTGCGCTGCCCAATAAAGAAATCGTCTTGTCTGAGAAACGAAAATTCACCGCCACGTTGCAGGTGAACGTGGAACGCCGGGGCGTGGAGTTCGTGCCCAAACCCAAACAGAACGGGCAGAACAGAAGGCAGCGCAATGGGCAGGTGACCGGACAAACGGCACAACAACCTGCCAGACCGGTTCCGACCGCACAAGCGGCAGGCGGACAAACCGCCACCGGGACGGAAGACGAACAGAAGCCGAAAGTCTATAAATTCCAATGGCTGGATGAGAACGGGAACATCCGTGCCCCGAAAACGATGGGCGGCATACCGCTCACCCAGCAGCAACAGCAGAATTTTACAGCCGGGAACGCCATTCTTGTCAAGGACATGAAACGCGATGGAAAGGGAGAACCCTTTACTGCCTACGTCAAATTCAGTTTCGAGGCGGGCAAACCGAAATATTACCGCAATAATCCCGACATGGCACAGGAAATCACCCCCGCTTCGGAAAGCCGCACGCAGGTGGCAGTCAATACACACGGGAATACCAATGAGGCTACCAGACATCTGAACCAACCTTTGCGGCAGGGACAAACGGCTCCTGCCAATACACAGCAACAAAGGACACAGAACCGTGCGGCAGGCGTAAGAATGTAGGCGTATGGCAGCATTTATCATTCTGGCAGTCGTGATTCTGCCTTGTGCAGTCGCCCGCTGGTGGTGGCTTACCGATTGGCAAGCCATCGAAGAGGAAAACAAGAGGTACTACACGGCGGAAGGACACCATATCTATTATGACCGCAAACTGATTGCGGCACTTCAAAAAGAGAAGTTAAAAGCAAAATCAGTAGCAGCAGAAGAAATATAATAATCAACCGGGGCATCGCCCCAACCACTAAAATCCACAATAAATAAATTAAATCAGTATGAACAATCAAATTTGCATTATCGCGGAAAAGCCCAGCGTGGCGAGGGAAATCGCCCGTATCGTGGGCGCAACGGAGAGAGCGGAAGGTTACCTGAAAGGTAACGGGTATTATGTAACATGGGCTTTCGGGCATCTGGTCATGCCCGCCCTGCCCGAAGGGTACGGCATCAAGGGTTTTCATCGTGACAACCTGCCGATTATTCCGCCCGTGTTTACCCTTGTCCCCCGGCAGGTCAAGGGGGAGAAAGGCTACAAGCCCGACAGCGGCGTGGTGGCACAAATTAAAGTTATAGCCCAACTGTTCCGTGAAAGCGATAAGATTATTGTCGCTACCGATGCGGGACGTGAGGGAGAACTTATCTTCCGCTATTTATACGAGTACATCGGATGTTCCACCCCTTTTGACCGCCTCTGGATCAGTTCGCTTACCGACAAAGCCATCCGTGAGGGACTGGAAAACCTGAAATCCGGTGCGGAGTACGACAAGCTGTATTATGCCGCCAAAGCACGCAGTGAAGCGGACTGGCTCGTGGGCATCAACGCCACGCAAGCCATCACCGTTGCCGCCGGACGGGGCACGTACTCGCTCGGACGGGTGCAGACGCCCACATTGGCGATGATATGCGACCGCTATTGGGAGAACAAGCGTTTCGTTCCCGAACCTGTATTCCAGCTCCATTTATCGACCGACGGAACGGCGGACAGTGAGGTCGTGAAATTCTCTTCCATAGAAAAGTGGAAAGAGAAAGAGCCTGCCGAAACCGCCTACGGCATAGCCAAAGAGTGCGGTAAGATTACCGTCACCCATGTGGAACGCAAGGAAACCGTGCAGGAAGCCCCACTTCTGTATGATTTGACGACCTTGCAGAAAGAGGCGAACACCAAACACGGATTCTCGGCGGAACAGACACTCTCCATTGCCCAAAAGCTCTATGAGGCGAAGCTGATTACCTATCCCCGCACGGGCAGCCGCCATATCTCCGAAGACGTATTCACCGAAATACCCACATTACTGCTCACGTTGAAGAACAACCCGGCATGGGGCGGCTATATCTCCGGCATGGGCGACCTCTCACGCCGGAGCGTGGACGATACGAAGATTACCGACCACCACGCCTTGCTCGTCACGGAGGTAAAGGCACAGCATCTTGGTGCGGAGGAACGGATTATCTACGATATGATTGCCGGGCGTATGCTGGAAGCCTTCGGGGAAAGATGCGTAAAAGACGTGACGACCGTTTCGGCGGAATGTGGCGGCGTGGCGTTCAGCATCAAAGGTTCCGTCATTAAGCAAGCCGGTTGGCGTGGCGTGTACCGGCAGAGCGAAGAAACGGAAGAAGTAACGCTGCCCGAATGGAAAGAGGGCGATACGCTGCCCGTCAAGGGGTGTTCGCTTACCGAAGGAAAAACGAAACCGAAACCGCTGCATACGGAGGCGACTTTACTTTCCGCCATGCAGACCTGCGGTAAGGAGCTGGAAGACGAGCAGATGCGCCAGTCCCTCAAAGAGTGCGGCATCGGCACACCGGCAACAAGGGCTGCCATTATCGAAACGCTGTTCAGACGTGAATACATGGTGCGGCAGAAAAAATCCCTCGTCCCTACCGAAAAGGGGCTTGCGCTTTACTCAGTGGTCAAGGCGATGCGCATTGCCGATGTAACCATGACGGGCGAATGGGAAACGGCTCTCTCGCAGATCGAAGACGGCGGGATAAGTGCCGAAACGTTCCGCAAGGGCATTGAGGCGTACACCTCGCAGATTACATCGGAGTTGCTGAGTTCGGACAAGCTGTTCCCGCACAACGAAAGCGGCTGCACTTGTCCCAAATGCGGGAAAGGGATGATGCAATTTTACGGCAAGGTGGTACGTTGCGGCAATCCCGATTGCGGGCTACCCGTCTTCCGGCAGAAAGCGGGGAAAACGCTGACGGATGCGGAGATTACCGAACTGCTTACCAAAGGGCAGACGGGCGTTATAAAGGGTTTCAACAGCAAGGAGGGCAAGCCGTTCAGTGCCGCCGTCGCCTTTGACGGGGATTTTAACACGGTGTTCGTGTTCCCCGATGTGAAAAACAACCGTAACTCCAAGCGAAAAAAGAAATAATGCGTATATTTACCACTGAATTTACAGGAAGTCATTCATGCTATCTGATAGTTGATACTGATTTTACTGTGGATTTTAGTGGTGGCACTCGGCGGGGACGTCGAGTGCCTTTTACGTTATTTTGATGCTAAAAGTTCTTTAAACTTGGCTAAAATCATTGATAACATTCCAATAATTACAGATTCATAATCCCAATATCGACCTGAATATCTCTCTTTCATTGATTTAATCTCAAATAATGAAGGATAGTTAGAATCATATTGATATAACAATAATTCGGTATCCATTATCAGCTCCTCTATTGAAAGATTATTATTTGAATATTTTACTTCTGGATAATTTTTCAAAAGATCAAGAGTAGTATCTGCTTTAGCTATGTAATCTTTGGTTTCCATAATTTTTTTGTTTTTGCAAAATTAATAATTATCCACTAAAATCCGCAGAATTATGAATGATAAAAACAAATCCGCAGAGTTTTCCTATTACGGACTATACCTGCTAAAATACCTGAAAGAGAACCATCCCGACCGTGCTTCCGACATGGATTTCATAGAAGAACGTGCCGACCATGCAGCCAATGTGTATGAACAATCCCGTCTGGAAGGGACTACACCGGAAGGTGCGCAGGAGCTGGCAATGGCGGCATTGCTTCAGGACTTGCATTTTTCCAAGTACAACACCGTTATCGAGGTGTTGTGGAACGAGTTTACCGATGAAGTGCCGCCGGGCGATGCCCCTGCATTCGCCTTGACACTGCTTCCCGCAATGGAAGAGGTGTTCGCTCGATACCCGCTTGCGGACGGTTTCACCTACACCGCCGGATATGACGGACTTTATACGGAACTGACGGGAACCGTCGCAATTTACCTCGAAGAGCATGGCATTTAACCGTAAAGCGAAGCTGCGGGACAACATCGAGGCGATACGGACGGTATTCACATTGGAAAAGGAAAGCAGGGCGGCTACTCCCGAAGAACGGGAGATACTCGGTCGCTACTGCGGGTTCGGCGGGTTGAAGTTCATCCTCAACCCTGCCGAGAACCTGATGGATGCCGTACATTGGACGAAATCAGACCGCGAGTTGTTTCCCATGACAGCGGAGTTACACAGGCTTGTCCGTGATAACTTGGCAGATGAAAGAGAGTACAAACGCTATATGGACAGCCTGAAAAGCTCCGTCCTTACAGCGTTTTACACTCCCCCCGAAATCGTATCGGCAATTGCCGGTACGCTCCATGAACAGGGTATTATCCCCGACCGCCTGCTCGATCCGTCGGCAGGACAAGGGGTGTTCATCTCCGCTTTCGGTGTTGACGCTCCGGGAGCGGAGGTCATGGCTTTTGACAAAGACCTGCTTACGGGAAAAATACTCTTGCACCTTTACCCTGAACATAAAGTGCGTGCGGAGGGGTTCGAGCGTATTGAGAAACCCTTCATGGGTACTTTCGATGTAGTGGCATCCAATATTCCGTTTGGCGACATGGCGGTGTTCGATCCCGAATATACGGGCGTTCCGGACAACGCCCGGCGTACCGCCGCCAAGAGCATCCACAACTACTTTTTCCTCAAAGGTCTGGATGCGGCACGTGAAGGCGGTATCGTGGCGTTCATCACTTCGGAGGGTGTATTGAACTCCCCGAAGAACGAGCTTGTCCGTCGGCATATCGTGAAGAACGCTAATATCGTGTCGGTGGTACGGTTGCCCAACAACCTGTTTACCGACCATGCCGGGACGGAAGTGGGCAGCGACCTCGTTATCCTGCAAAAAGACACGACAAAGAACCGGGAGTTGTCCGAGCAGGAAAAATGGTTTATCCGTGCAACGGACATCGGGGATGGTATCATCGAGAATGAATATACGATGAGCGTCGCCCCGCTCCGGAACACGAAGATGCAGCACGGGACAGACCCATACGGCAAACCTGCCCTGCTTACCATCCATCAAGGTGGTATTCAGGCGTAAGCATTCGATAAACTCCCCCTTTCATTCTAAAAATGTGATATTACTTTTG
>ERZ857629.3611-NODE-3611-length-12844-cov-3.922824_pt1 | contig 12844 bp, 15 predicted proteins | sample MGYA00519700_ERZ857629 | MGnify/ENA primary metagenome ERZ857629 (study PRJEB31778, sample SAMEA3449351) | human gut metagenome | biome: human gut; feature: human-associated habitat; material: faeces | place: United Kingdom | collected 2010/2012 ... | reverse complement strand
TAGAGCACAACCTTGCCAAGGTTGGGGTCGCGAGTTCAAGTCTCGTTTGCCGCTCTCCTTACAGTTTTTATAGAGAAACATATTTATCAATGAATTTATATTTAAGATATTTTGATAAGGAGACATTGGCTCATGATGTGAATGAGGCATTGGACTTTTTGCGTTCTATACCTGAAATTGGCATGAATGCCAACCTCGAATCTGATGTTCGCGATTATGCCAACAGTGATGTCTATTATCCCAAACGATATAAAATCAGACCACGGGTTTACTTCATTATAATAAAGACAACTGCCGCGACAATGCTTGACTTCAAGCAGAAAAAGGCATTGCACTCCATGCCGACGAACAATGCGGCTGCTGAAAAGAGGGATATGTCTGCCATGGCATCGACGCGACTGAACGAGGAGGTGCACGGATGGTATGAGGGAACGCTTGATTTCAAACGCGTGGTTCTCGTTCCTGCAACAGGAAAACATGAGTACCGCGATACGCACTTTGTCGCACGCTGTAAGGCTGTCTCAGGACAGGACTGCTACAACAGGATAGTGGAACATTTGCGTGGCAGAGTGGATGGACGCTCACAATTCCCTTCCGCCAAGGGTAAGAACTTCCATTTCAAGTATTTGGGAATGTGGAAATAACAAACGATGAATGCAACTGTTGAATGTCTATGTTCTGCAGTTGTATTTGTTTTTTATATCGACGGAGTTTTCTTAATGTATTGGCGTTTGTCTCTTCGGGTCTCCAAAAACCGGGATGAATGAAGCGACGAGGCTTTGCATCAGAGCTGTTCTGGCGGAGACTTTCATATAAATCAAGAGTTGTACTATGAATAAGGTGATGTTGATAGGAAATGTAGGCAAGGAGCCGGATGTGAGGTATTACGATGCCGACCAGGCGGTGGCGCAGTTTCCTTTGGCTACAACAGAACGTGGATATACTCTCCCTAACGGGACGCATGTGCCGGACAGAACCGACTGGCATAACATCGTGATGTGGAAGAATTTGGCGAAAAAAGCTGAAAGGTGCATAAAGGCGACAAACTCTATATTGAGGGACGCATCAGATACAGAAGCTATGACGACCAGAAGGGCGTCCGCCGTTTCGTCACGGAAATTTATGCGGAGAACATGGAACTGCTTACTCCCAAAGCAAGCGCTGCGCAGAGTGGTGCAGAGCCGAAAAATGATGCCGTTGCCAAAAAGAACGGTTCTGGCAGTGAAGGGGACGGTGTTGTTCCGTTCTGATGATTTGCTGAAGTCTGGCAGGTCATTGGCTTGCTGTCAGTGAACGCTGAGCGAGGGACAAGGGTTTATGTCCTGCTTGAAAAATGTTTGTAATCAAAGAAGACAGGAAGGGAAAATGTTCTTGTCCTTGTCTGTTCGTTTGCATGAAAGCATGTCTGAGGCATGCGGAGCTTAAATAACTTAAAGATATATCATAGTGTTGGAAGCATTTTTGGATTCTCTTTCTGATGTATATTTTGTAGCCCCGACAATGGGAGTGGTCTTCGCTGGCATACTGGCGTTGCTGCTTCTTGGTATGTCGGCATTTGCAAGTGGTTCGGAGATAGCCTTTTTCAGCCTTTCTCCGACGGATCTTGCCGAAATAGATGCAGGCAAGTCGGCGAGCGACCGCAACATACAGAAGCTGCGCAACGACAGTGAACGCACTCTTGCCACGATACTCATTACCAACAATTTCGTGAATGTCACGATTATTATGTTGTGCAATTATGTCTTCGGTTCGATTATTCATTTCGGAGACAGAGCCTATTGGTTGCAGTTCCTTTGCATAACCGTGTTGCTTACATTCTTGCTGTTGCTGTTCGGCGAAATCATGCCTAAGGTGTATAGCAGGGAGGATCCGCTGGCGTTTTGCAGGAAATGCGTAGGCGGAGTGATGTTCTGCCGTAAACTGTTCTGGCCTCTTGGTTCCGTATTGCTGCGGAGTGGTGTGCTGGCTGAAAAGATGATGCAGAAGGAAAACCATGTTTTGAGCGTAGATGATTTGGAACAGGCTCTTGAACTTACGGACAAGGATGAGATAAAAGACGAGCAGAGTATGCTCAAAGGCATCATCCGCTTTGGCGACGAAACGGCGAAGGAGGTGATGACAAGCAGGCAGGATATTGTCGGACTGGACATAACGGAGACTTATGCCGAAGTGCTGAAATGTGTCATTGAAAACAATTACAGCCGTATTCCTGTGTATCAGGAGAACGCCGACAACATAAGGGGAATACTCTATATCAAGGACTTGCTCCCGCATTTGTCGAAACCTTCGTCCTTCCGTTGGCAGAGTCTTATCCGTCCGCCGTACTTCGTGCCGGAGACGAAAAAGATTGACGACCTGATGCGCGAGTTCCAGGAGAACAAGATTCATATCGCAATTGTTGTGGATGAATTTGGTGGAACGAGCGGTTTGGTGACACTGGAGGATATTCTTGAAGAGATTGTCGGAGAGATAAACGATGAGTACGACGATGACGGTAAGAACTACTCAAAACTGAATTACAACACATACATTTTTGAAGGAAAGACGCTTCTGAGCGATTTCTGCAAGGTGCTGAACATCAATGATGATGAGTTTGCGGAAGTGGAGGGCGATGCCGACACTCTGGCAGGACTTCTGCTTGAAATAAAGGGCGACTTCCTCAGCATTCACGAAAAGGTGGAGTACAAGAATTATTCGTTTGAAATCATGGGTATCGAAGAACGCCGTATAAGCAAGATAAAGGTGACGGTAAATGAGAAACCGGTGGTTTCAGACTCAAACGATAACTGATATCGTCGTTCTTCTGTTATGCTTGTCTATACGAAAGATATAGCGTCGGATGTCCTTCTTGGACTGTGGCGGATGGAGGAGGGGGCTTCCTGGGATGATTGTCCGCAGGAGGTGGTTTCCGGACTTGGCGCATTTTGTGCCGGACGCCGGCAGGAAGTGGCATCGACTTACTCTTTGCTTCATGCCATGATGGGCGAAAAAGGAATTTTAATTCAGCATGATTCTTCGGGGAAACCGTCCATTGACGGTTGGAATATCAGCATAAGCCATACGAAAGGATATGTGGCTATAATTCTGTCGCACAGTCGTAATGTGGCAATTGATTTGGAGTATATAAATCCACGGGTGAACAAAATCGCAGGCAGGTTCCTACGTTCGGACGAGAATGCCCCTGATTTGCTCTCACGCCTTGTGCATTGGTGCGCCAAAGAGACGATGTACAAGTATTTCTCCGAACAGCATTTGGGTTTTGAGGAAATGCGTGTACGCCCATTTTCTGTCCGTTCTTGCGGAGAGATTGAAGCCGAAAACATGAAAACATCAAAGGTGCTTAATGTGCATTATGTGTGCAATGACGAGTACATTATGGCGTGGAGCTATTGAAGTTTAAGCGGGAAAACAAACTTTATGTCCGCTGATTCTTTTATTTCATTTGTTTTGATTACTTTTGTCGTGTAACTGAAAACCTAATATATATGAATGCAAAACATTATTCTATAATAATTGTTCTGTTCGTGTTGTCGTGTGTCGCCGCAATGGCAGAAACGACACAACAGTTTGTGAAAGTGACCGATGCTTCTGCGTTGAAAGATGGCGATGAAATCATTTTCGCAAATACACAGTTTCAAGTAGCTTTGGGGGTTAAGCAAACATCAACGAAAGGGAATTGGGTAGCCGTTCCTGTAAAAATCAGTGACAATATTCTGATACCGACAGATGAGACGCGTCGCTTTGTGCTCGAAAGGAATAAAGACAAGTTCTATTTCAAGTCCGAGAATAATAAATATTTTATTGATAAAAATGGACTTGTTGAGGGAGAGACCACTAAAACAGGTCAAGACTGGAGTATAAAGTGTTGTGAGGATAGTGCTTATGTGGTGTTTAATAAGAAATATAATGGTAATAAAAGGAAATTAAATCTGAGTGTAAGTCGTGATTTGTTTTCGTGTTATCCTGATTATGGGCATTACTATGCGGTTTCCATTTTCAAGAAATCTGATGTTGTAGTGGAAAGGAAGCAGACAAAGATTGCGTTTTCCACTGGCGAACTCTCTTCTTTTGTCGTGAAGAAGGGGAGAGAACATGAGTTCTCGGCTCCGACGGCGACTTTAAAAGACTTGGATGGAAATGACATTGAGGCGGATGTGACTTATTCGAGTAGCAATCCGGAGGTTGTAAGCGTGGATAGCGGCACCGGGACTCTTACATTTAATGATAATGGTGTGTGGGGAACGGCTACCATTACGGCGGAATTTGCAGGCAATATGGGTTATGAAGCATCAAAGGCTTCTTATTCGATTGAGTACATAAACAAGTTGCAGGCGCAGCTCTCGTTCGGTGAAGATTATGATGGCAAGACCATAACGGTGTATCAAGGAAAGGAAAATAAGTTTGTTAGTCCAGTCGCAACATTGAATCCACAGGATATAGGGGAGATTGTTTATTCAAGCAGTGATGAGTCGGTTGTGACGGTGAACGCTTCCGGAGAGGTTTCGTTTGTGTCGTTGGGCGATGCTGTTGTCAAGGCTTTTTATTCGGGAAACGATGATTATCAGGAGGCATCTGCTTCTTATTCAATCAGATATGTACCACAATCAATAGTCTTTTCTAACGAGAATAAGTCGTTTGCAAATGTTCCCGAAACAGAACCAACAAGTAAAAAGCCTGTGAATTTCGTCTCTGCTGATGGCAAATCTTACAAGTTTAGCATCAAGTATTCAAAGAATGTGAGCAATAAGCTGTGTATATCCAATGGTGGAACAGTTACTTCATCATCCCCCTTTGGCTTTTTGAATGGCTATAAGGTTGTTGTGAATTTTGAACAGTCATACAGCACAAATAGCAACCCGAGCCCATTGACCATGTGCTATCCTGATGAAGGAACTCCATTGGCCAGTGTTGATGCGAAGCTGATTAAAAATGAAGGAGATAGAAGCAAATTCATTGCGACACTTGATGTTCCGGGCGATTTCGTCTTCAAGATAATAGCTGGTGTTAATCAAGCAAGGGTTTCTTCCATCGAAATAACTCCTAATCTTATTCCTGAATTGACTTTTGACGAGGATGCAGACAACCAAACCGTGCTTGCAGGAAATCTTGGTAAGGTGGCGACTGTGTCTTTGAAGCGAACGCTTGTTGCCGATAAATGGAACACATTCTGTGTGCCTTTCGACCTGGATGACACGAGTGCATTCTTCGAAGGTATTGAGATTAAGGAATATGACGTCCAGAAAGGTGTGGAAGGGAATACTATGTATTTCAAGAAAGTGAATGCAATCGTAGCCGGACAGCCATGTCTTGTAAAACCAAAGACCGACATTGTGAATCCTGTTTTTGAGAATGTCAGAATAAAAACGGATGCTCCGCAGAGTGTAGGAAGTGCTGATTACAAGTTTGTTGGCGTGTTCAGTCCGCTTACTTTTGACGACGGAATGTCGCGTAAATCGTTGTTCCTGTCGAGTGACGGAAGTCTTATATATCCCGATTCGGGGACAACAATGAGAGGCATGCGTGCCTATTTCTCCTTCCCTGGAGAAATGCAATCCAACATAGCCAAGATTGTTATTGACAGCGATGAAACCGCCATTTCGGATGTTGTAACGGATGACAACACATCGGATTCAGGCATTTTCAATCTGAACGGTGCGTATGTCGGAAATGACGAAAGCAAACTTGGCAAGGGAATCTACATTAAAAACCGAAAGAAAGTAGTGGTGAAATGAATGAAATTCAAACAATGAAGAAACGCAAACAGCAATATGTACACCCCGTAATCTCCGTGGTTGAAATCGGCAGTACACCGTTGCTTTCTGCCAGCGACGGCGTGAAACTCAAGCCGGAAGGACATGGCGATGCCAGCAAAGCCATGATAGAAACTTACAATTCTCCGTGGGGCATAGCCGATGAAGAGGATGAAGGATGGTAAACATAGCCAGTATTTGTGGAATAAAAAGATGCAATGACGGCAAAAACACATTGAAAAATTTTGCTAATTGACTGAAATATGGTAACTTTGCATCCGCTTATCAAAAATAGTTGAATGAAGAACGACAAAATAAAGAATCAATACCGCGTGAATGAACAGATTCGCGTAAGGGAAGTAAGAGTAGTTGGCGAAGACGGTTCCACCGTAATGCCCACACGCCAAGCATTGGATATGGCAAGAACACAAGGCGTTGATCTTGTTGAAATCTCGCCGAATGCGCAGCCTCCTGTTTGTCGTCTTATTGACTATAGCAAATTCCTTTATCAGCAGAAGAAGCATGCCAAGGAAATGAAAGCCAAGCAGGCTAAAGTGGAAATCAAGGAAATACGTTTCGGACCTCAGACTGATGAGCACGACTATAACTTCAAGTTGAAGCATGCAAAGGAATTCCTCACAGAGGGAAACAAGGTGAGAGCATACGTGTTCTTCCGGGGTCGTTCCATTCTGTTCAAGGAGCAGGGCGAGGTCCTTCTGCTTCGTTTCGCAAACGATTTGGAAGAGTTCGCCAAGGTAGAGCAGCTGCCGAAGCTTGACGGAAAGAAGATGTTTCTCTATCTCGCACCCAAGAAAGCCGGTGTAGTGAAGAAGAGTCAGCAGAAGATGGACCGCGAGAAACGTGAGGCGGAAGCCAAGCTGTCGCAGGCAGGAGAGCTTGAAAACAGTGTTCCTGAGAACGGAGGACTGCTGGCAAATGCCAAGATTAGCGAAGAAGCACTTCAGAAACTGAAGGAAAACAACTGAGAAAAGAAAAGTGCGTAACGTCAGGTATATACGTTGCCACACATTAGATAACTTTTTAAAAAATAAAAAAAATGCCAAAAGTAAAGACAAACTCCGGTGCAAAGAAGAGATTCCGCTTTACCGGAACCGGTAAGATCAAACGTCATCACGCTTACCACAGTCACATTCTGACTAAGAAAACAAAGAAGCAGAAGAGAAATCTGGTTCATCAGACGATCGTTGATTCCACCAACCTCAAGCAGGTTCGCGACTTGCTCTGTCTTCGTTAATTTTTATTAGTCAAACATTTAAAGAAAAGAAAAAACTATGCCAAGATCAGTTAATCATGTTGCTTCTAAAGCAAAGAGAACCAGAATCCTGAAACTTACTAAGGGATATTATGGTGCAAGAAAAAATGTTTGGACGGTTGCGAAGAACACTTGGGAGAAGGGTCTCACATACGCATATCGTGATCGCCGCAACAAGAAACGCAATTTCCGTTCTTTGTGGATTCAGCGTATCAACGCTGCTGCCCGTCTCGAGAATATGAGCTATTCAACATTGATGGGTGCTTTGCACAAGGCTGGAATTGAAATCAACCGTAAGGTGCTTGCTGACCTCGCTGTTAACAACCCTGAGGCTTTCAAGGCTATCGTTGATAAGGTAAAGTAAATTTATTTTTATCGCAATATGAAGGATGCCATTTTGAATGGCATCCTTTTTTTGTTTCCGTTCTGCCGGATATTCCGTTTAAAATGCTTAACTTTGCATTTGTTAAGGAATTATGTTTTCGCTTTTCTGCGACATGCTTCCGGTTGGCCGTCCGGCGGGTGGCAGTGAGGTGCGTTTCCACGGTTCATGCTTCTTGTGAGCAGTTCCGTTACAGGGCATATCCCATTGCCTGCCGTGTCCAGTTTGCCGGTATCGGGCGTAGATTCAGCGAAGTTTCAGTAAAGGTATATAAAGATTATTTTCAGGTTTTATGATGATTCGACAGTTGGCCATATTGTTTGGCTGCCTTGCGTTGGGTGAGTTTGTCATCTATGTCACCCACATTCCGCTTCCGTCAAGTATTTTGGGAATGTTGCTGCTCACACTGTTTCTCAAGTTGAAGATAGTTCGCTTGGAGTGGGTGCGCAGCATATCCGAGTTCCTCGTAGCCAATATGGGCTTTTTCTTTGTGCCGCCAGGCGTTGCCATTATGCTTTATTTCGACATTATAAAGGCGCAGTTCTGGCCTATCGTTCTGGCTTCGGTCGTTTCCACAGTGCTGGTGCTTGCCGTTACGGGATGGGTGCATCAGGGGTATGACAGGGTGAAATCGGTTTTTAATGACAATCAAAAGGATTAGTGGTTATGGAGTATTTTTCAAATGAATTTTTCCTCATTGCGCTTACGTTCGGTTCGTATTTTCTTGGCAAGTTGCTTCGCCGCTTGACGGGGTGGGTGGTGATGAATCCGATACTTGTCTCCATTTGCGTCATAATCGTCTTTCTGAAGCTTACCGGCGTGAGTTATGAAGCGTATAACGAAAGCGGCCGTATGATAGAGTTCTGGCTTCGTCCGGCTGTCGTGGCTCTTGGCGTACCGCTTTATATGCAGCTTTCCACCATAAAGAAGCAGCTCATGCCGATACTCGTCTCCGAGTTGGCGGGCTGCATTGTCGGCATTGTGTCGGTGGTGTATATCGCCCATAAGATGGGAGCCTCGCATGAGGTAGTCCTTTCGCTTGCCTCCAAGTCGGTCACCACGCCCATTGCGATGGAGGTGACCAAGGCTATAGGTGGAATCCCTTCGCTTACGGCTGCTGTTGTGGTGAGTGTCGGTCTGATGTGTGCCGTATGCGGTTATCGCACTATGGGCTTTGCCCGTGTCAAGAGTCCGGTGGCCCAGGGGCTTTCCATGGGTACTGCCGCCCACGCCCTCGGTACTGTCACTTCCATGGACCGCAGCCAGCTGCACGGCGCGTATGCAAGTCTCGGGCTCACGGTGAACGGCATTTTCACTTCGCTTCTCACTCCCGTCATCATCCCGTTGCTTGGAGTGGGGTAGGCCGGACAGCAATGAATTGGTACAAAAAAAGAGTATCGGTACAAAATTCCGATACTCTTTTTTTTTGCTTAACGTGCCGTGTGGCTCGTTATTTTGTCTCTATTTCCTCCTTCATGTCTATGAATTGCTTCTTGCTGTCGTAGAATTCGTATTGCAGGAAGGCAAGTTTCTGTGATGGAACGATGTGGACTCCGAGTCCGTATTTCATCTGCCATTTCCTTTTCAGCGACACCAGTCCCTTGTTGATGTATGCAGCAACGTAGGGGTGTACATGAAGATAGAATGTCTTTACTCCAATTCTGTTCACTAAGCGGTCAATCTTGCTCTCGAGTTGGTCGGTGAAGATAATGCTCGATTTGATTTTCCCTTTTCCAAAGCATGTGGGGCATGTCTCTTCCACATTGACATCCATTGCGGGGCGCACTCGTTGGCGTGTGATTTGCATCAGGCCGAATTTGCTGAGTGGTAGGATGTTGTGTCTTGCCCTGTCCTTCTGCATGTTCTTGCACATGCGTTCATAGAGCAGCTGTCGGTCTTCTGCGAGGTTCATGTCGATGAAATCGACGACGATGATGCCTCCCATGTCTCGTAGTCTCAGCTGTCGTGCCAGTTCATCGGCTGCGCCGAGGTTCACGTCCAGTGCGTTGGCTTCCTGTCCGTTGTCGGAGTGTGAGCGGTTGCCGCTGTTCACGTCCACCACATGCAGGGCCTCGGTGTGTTCGATGATGAGATAGGCTCCGTGTTTGTAGTTCACGGTTTTGCCGAAGCTCGACTTTATTTGTTTTGTTACGTTGAAGTTGTCGAAGATTGGAACATTTCCTTTGTATAGTTTCACGATGCTTTCCTTGTCCGGGGCGATGAGCGAAACGTATTGTTTCACTTCATTATAGACATTCTCATCGTTCACATATATGTTCTCGTAAGTGGGGTTGAACAAATCCCTCAACAATGCAACGGCTCTTCCGGTCTCTTCGAATATCAGTTGTGGGCGTTTCTGTGTCTTCTGCACTTTTATGAGTGCGTCCTCCCATCTTTTCATGAGAATCTTGAGTTCGGTGTCAAGCTCCGCCACGCGCTTGCCTTCGGCCACTGTGCGCACTATCACGCCGCAGTTCTTTGGCTTTATGCTGTTTATGAGTTGCTTGAGTCGTGCTCTTTCCTCTCCGCTTTTGATTTTCGATGACACGGACACTTTGTCGCCAAAAGGCATGAGCACCAGATATCGTCCTGCAAAGCTGAGTTCGCCTGTCAGTCTCGGTCCTTTTGTCGATATGGGTTCTTTTACTATCTGCACCAGCACCTCCTGTCCTGTGGTGAGTGTGTTCTGCACACTTCCGTCCTTTCTGAGGTCGGGCTGGCGTGTAGCCTTTGAGAAGGGGTAGAGTTTTTTCTTGTCGCTCTGTACCTGTCTGAGGTACTTCTCGTAAGAGTTGAATTGGTTGCCTAAATCAAGATAATGGAGAAAAGCGTCACGTTCGAAACCGACATCCACGAAACAGGCGTTGAGCCCAGGCATCAGTTTCTTTACTTTTGCAATATAAATATTACCTACGGAGAAAGATGCTGATTTCTGTTCGTTCTGGTATTCCACCAGACGCTTGTCCTCAAGCAGGGCTATCGAAATCTCTTTTTCCTGAACATCTATTACAACTTCGCTGGTCATTTCTCGTTTCTTTGTTTAGATTAAGGCTTTTTCCGAGTGGGGTGTTGCCTGTCGTATAAGCGGAAAATGCCTTCAGTTTGTTTTCAATCCTTGTTTTTACTGCTTTGGCTTGCAATAAAAAAACGGGGCGTGTCAAAATCCTCTGCGGATGCTTTTGACGCGCCCCCATTTGGAACTGACCAAAGTGGCAAGCTAAAATGCTTACTTGCTCTTATGTCTGTTCTTTCTCAGTCTCTTTTTACGCTTGTGCGTAGCCATCTTATGTCCCTTTTTTTTCTTTCCGTTTGGCATAGCTTTAATTTTTTATTTGTTAAAATATATTGTTTGTTAAAATTCTCTTTCTGTTCTTGTCGCGTCCTGCCGCCTTTTATTTCATTGTGGCGTTCTTCATCTCCTCGATGAAGCTCTTTGCCGGCTTGAAGCTTGGCTGGTCGTGTGCCTCAATCTTCATTGTGGTCTTGGCAAGGATGTTTCTCGCTGTCTTTGCAGCGCGATGTTTGATGATGAAGCTACCAAATCCACGCAGGTAAACATTCTCCTTATTTGATAGCAAGCTGTCTTTGATTGTTTCCATGAATGCCTCTACCACGCAGGAGACGTCTTTCTTCTGCAAACCTGTGTTTTCGGCAATCACGTTGATGATATCTGCTTTTGTCATTTGATTATATATGTTATTTAATTTATTATCAGTCCTCTTCCCTTTCTAAGGGTTTGCAAAGATACAAGTTTTTCGTGTCATACGAAAATTTATTGCCAGTTTTTTGCTCGTTTTCCCAATAATAGTTGTCAGAAGTGTTTAATTTTCACTCTGTTATGGTGGCGTGTGCGGCGGTGGCGGATGCCTGTCGGCGTTTTTCGCGTGTTATTTTGTTCATCGTCATGGCGAAGGCCGTGCACACCATTATGCCCGTGAGAACCCATGAAATGGGATAGACCATCATTATTGTGTCGAACGACTTCCAGACGGGACACACGGCATACACCCACACTATGCGCAGCACGCATGTGCCGAAGAGCATGAGGATGGTGGGGAGCACCGACCTGCCAAGTCCTCTCATGGCGGCTGCCGAAATCTCGTAGCTGCACGCCAGGAACTGCACGGCGAGCACTATCTGCATGCGTCTTGCTCCGTAGGCGCACACGGCGTCGTCGGCGGAGAACAGATGCAGGAAGGCATCGTGCTGCCACACGAAGAAAAGGTTGAACGCTCCGCTCAGCACGACGCTCAGCGCCATACATATAATATATGTGCGCTTCACGCGCTGCATGTTTCCGGCTCCGTAGTTCTGGGCCGTGAAGCTGATGGCGGCTCCGTTGAACGCCACCATTATGAAGTAGCAGTAGTACTCGAAGTTGAGTGCCGCCGCCGACCCGGCTATGGCGTCTGCCCCGTGACTGTTGATGGCGCTTTGCAGCAGCACGTTCGACACGGAGAACACCATGCCCTGCACTCCTGCCGGAATGCCTATCTGCAACATGCGCTTCAGTTCGCCCCATTTCATGCGCATCTGTTTCTGATGCAGCGTGTAGGGCTCCTTCTCCTTCATCAGCAGCCACACTATCATTATGGCACTCACGGCATTTGCTATGTCTGTGGCGATGGCGACGCCGACGACGCCGGCGTGGAAGACGAGCACAAAGACGAGGTTGAGCATGGTGTTCACAATGCCGGCGATGAAGAGTATGTACAGCGGCCGCCGTGTGTCGCCCTTGCTCCGCAGGATGGCTGCGCCGAAGTCGAACACCATGAAGAACGGCATGCCGAGGAAGAACGTGCGCAGGTAGGCTACGGCCATAGGCAGCACGTCGGGCGGGGTGCCTATGAGCGTGAGCAGGGGGCGTGCCACGCTCAGTCCTATCAGCATGAGTGCCAGTCCGCTTGCCACCGCCACCACCGCCACAGTGCCAATGGCGTCCTGTATGCCTCTGCCGTCCTTCTGCCCTATGTGGTTGGATATTATCACGTTGGCACCCATCGAAACGCCCATGAACAGATTGATGAGCAGGCTTATCACCGGCGCGTTGCTTCCCACGGCGGCGAGAGCCTGACTGTTTACGAAGTGTCCCACGATGGCCACATCCACCGAGTTGAACAGCTGCTGCATGATGCTGCTCGCTGCCAGCGGCAGTGCAAAAACGATTATCTTCATGAGCAGAGGCCCGTGAAGCATGTCTATCTCGTTGCTTGATTTTTTCATTTGTTATCCATTCCCTTACAGACTGCAAAATTACGCAAAGTTTTGCAGAAAACGAGACAAAACGCAACTCGTTTTCAAACAAGCCTTCTTTTGACTCCAAACAAGCCTTGTTTTGACTGTAAAGAAGCCTTGTTTGCAGACTAAAGAAGCCTTCTTTTAAAAGTAAAAAAGTAAAAGAGTAAAAAAGTAAAAAGGACTTTTAAGAGTAAAAAGGTA
>ERZ857629.3609-NODE-3609-length-12853-cov-2.459447_pt1 | contig 12853 bp, 4 predicted proteins | sample MGYA00519700_ERZ857629 | MGnify/ENA primary metagenome ERZ857629 (study PRJEB31778, sample SAMEA3449351) | human gut metagenome | biome: human gut; feature: human-associated habitat; material: faeces | place: United Kingdom | collected 2010/2012 ... | reverse complement strand
GGATCCCAACCGGTGCAACCGGATGAGAGCATATAATAATAACCGTTTCGTTTAAAGACCGCAGGAGCTTCCCGGGATTGTCCGATAAATCTCCGGACATAAGTTCCTGAAGGTTTTGTATAATCATCAGTCAGCAAACTGATATATAAGGTACTGTTCCATTCTGACGAGCAGATATGATAAGCCTTTCCATCATCATCCTTGAAGATAGTCTGATCACGGCTATCTGCCCCATTCGGTTTAAAAGACCCCAAATAAGTGAAAGTTCCTGTCGGCGAGTCGCAGACCGCTACCCCGGCATGTGCCTTTTCATAATCAGGGCTTTCAATATGCATCCACATCACAAACTTACCGGTTTTCTCATTATAGATAACCTTCGGACGCTCTATCACTTGCGAAGGGTGAAGATCTGAAGTCGGATCATCATCTACCGTAGGCAGAACCTTACCCTCAAATTTCCAGTCTGTCAGATTCTTAGATGAATAGCAAGCCCCCCCCCCGGCTTCAGCCCGCCAGCACTCCCAGGTTTTAACCCAGTCCAGGCGATAGGTGGAATCACCTTTAAATTCACCATACCAATAATAAGTACCTTCATGGTAGAGAATACCTCCTCCATGTGCATTTATCGGATTTCCATCCATATCTTTCCAGATACTGCCGGGAGTCACGATATCTTTTCCCTCTTGCTTAGCCGACATCCGATCCACCGTTCTGATTGTAATCGATGCTCCTTTCATCCCCTCTGCTGAAACATTCAAGGTTATCTCACCCACATTTCCATCCGGTTGCAATATAGCCATTGCTTTACCTTTAAAAGTTTTAGGTGATAAGGAGCGGAAACTTTCCATATCTGTAGGACATGCATTTCCTGATCCCCTGATAATACCATTCCCCACAACACTTAAAGTCACTTTCATATCAGCATCAGGTACTACCCTGCCTTCTTTATCAATCAATTCAACAGTAACATAAGCCAGATCGTCCCTATCCGCTTTAATCACCTTGCGGTCTGCGATTAAACGTATCTGTACCGGAGCACCTGTGGCTCTTAAAATAGCGCATGAAGATTCACTGCTGTCATAGGTAGCCACTGCTTTCAATTCACCCGGCTGATAGTTGACCATGAACGTAGCCGTATAGTCTTTCTTTGAAACTTCTTGCTCACCCAGCAATTCATTATTAAGATAGAGCCTTACCTTAGGTGCACGACTATAAACATTTACTTTTACCGGTTTGCCTTCCAGCCCTTTCCAGTTCCAGCTAAGAGATTCGTTCTTCCACCCCCAATAGCTCACATCTTCTGTTTTCCCGACAGCCGGCAAAGGCTGGACAGCCATTGTTATTTCCCTTTCCTTCCAGATAATATCCCGGTAATAGGACTGTGGTTTCTTCTCTCCACAGATATCAATATCTCCACACCAGGCGTTATACCAGGGCCAACCCATAAACTGTGGATTCTTCTCGCCTTTGCTCAGTTCCAGTGTATGCCCTATTCCCGCTTCACCCAGATAATCAAGGGCAGTCCATACAAAATCACCAATGATATACGGATGTTTTTCCACCAGGTTCCAGTTTACAGCCGCTTCCTGCGCAACAGTCTCACTACCATATATGATACGTAAGGGATCTTTCTGATGATCATTTTCATATTCGTACCACATATAATTGTATCCTGCCACATCCAGATGTTGCATGGCTTTTGAAGCATCTTCCTTCCACTTCAGCTGCGGATTATCCCAATAATCGTTGATAGCAGCAGTTACCGGACGTGAAGGATCCAATTTCTTCACTATATTCCTTAATCTTTCAGCAATCTCTATACCGGCATCATCCGAACGTTCCTGAATTTCATTTCCGATACTCCACATGATGACAGACGGATGATTCCGGTCTCTCAGCACCATTGCCGAAATATCTTTTTCGTTCCATTCATCGAAGAAACGATGATAGTCTTGAGGATTCTTTTCTTTTTGCCAATGATCAAAAGCCTCATCAATCACCAACATACCTTGTTCATCGCAAGCTCGGAGAAAAGCTTCTGCCGGAGGATTATGGGCACATCTGACTGCATTATATCCATTTGCCTTCAACAATTCTATTTTACGCGCCTCCGCCCTATCCAACGAAGCCGCCCCCAACAAACCATTATCATGGTGTACACAGCCACCTTTCAGTTTCAGAGGCAAATTATTCAACTTAAATCCTTCCTTCGCACTGAAGGATATAGTACGGATGCCAAAAGGAACAGATATTTGATCCAACACTTCATGCCCGGAACGAATTAAAATTTTCGCTTCATACAAATGCGGAGTATCAACCGACCATAGCTTTGCCTGTTTCACCGGCAAAGAGAAAGCAACTGTCTGCTTACCAGCTGCGTCAACACTCACTGTCTGCTCTTTCATTCCTACCTCTTCACCATCAGGAGAAATAATCGTAACCATCATATTTACTCCTGCCTTCTCCGCCTTTTCATTAAGCACATCCGCCTCTATAGCCAATGTAGCCTCATCACCAGCCATCTTTGCAGTACGTACGGCAACCGCCCATTCATCCAAATGGACAGAATCGGTCTTTATGAACCATACATGCCGGTAGATACCTGAACCGGCATACCAACGGGAATTTTTCCCCTCATTCGTAACCTTCACCGCAATGGTGTTCACTTCACCTGCCGGATGACAATATGAAGTAATATCACATTTGAAGGACGAATATCCATACGCATTGAAATTCACTTTTTGTCCGTTCACCCATACTTCGGACTGCGCATAGACTCCTTCAAAATAAAGAGAATGAAGTTTATGAGCATCTTTACGGTCAATAGTAAATGATTTTCTATACCAGCCTTCACCACCTACGGTTTGTCCGGTAGCAAAACCTCCGGCACTTTCTTTGGAGAAAGGGCCTACCGATAAGCCATCCGAACCGGAAAGAGGCTCTACACTCCAGTCATGTGGCAGATTTAATACCCGCCACTCCGAATCATCGTAAGATTCTTTTGCCGCATCTTCCATTTGGCCAAGATGGAACTTCCAATCCTGATCAAATTTAATCTTTCGTACGGAACAATCCGTACCCTGACTGCATGCTGTGACAATCAACGAGCTTATGATGACAAATATAGATCGTTTTAATAATTCTCTCAACTTCATACTTCTTTTAAATTTGATTTTTAGGCAATCTCTATTTTTTCTGAGTTATAGTAATACTCGCAACCGGAAGTGCCTTTACCTTTGCTGTTACAATAATCCGTCCTGAAGATTTCCCGGAACGAACAACCAATAAGTTACTTCCGCGCCACGTCTTCCGACTATTAGCAACGAAACTTTCTATGCTCATAGGGTTGGCATTACCTACTCCTTCAATCGTAGCATCTCCTTCTATAGAAAATTCTACCAATTCTTCAGCCAACTGATTTCTAATGCCTTTACTATCTACCAATTCTAATGTGATATAGCTTAGATCATTACCATCAGCTACGATTTCCATTCTGTCCGCAGATAATCTGATCTTTTCAACCTTACCGGCACTTTCCAACGTTGCAGTGCCCACTTCACCGCCTTTATTATAACTTACGGCTTTCAATATTCCATGAGCATAAGGTACTTCCCAGACAAGCGTATTTTTCTTATCGGCAGTATTTTCTTGTTTTCCTAAAGATTCCCCATTCAAGAACAGTTCAACCTGTTCACAATTGGAGTATACAGATACTGTCATCTTTTTCCCCTCATATCCCGGGAAATTCCAATGATCCACAACATCCGGAAAATCCCATACACTCCAATCCGCCTTATCCGGATTCAGAGGGAAAGAAGGAACAGGAGGCGTCACAACAATATGGGATACCGGTGCATCACTCCATAACGTTTCACGCAAATAGGACTGGGGACGACGTTCGCCCGAAAGATTCAAATCACCACAATTGGCATGATTCCAAGGGAAAATACGTTTATCAAGCGGATACCCACACCAGCCGATACTTGCCTCACCAATATAGTCAAAAGCAGTCCAGATAAAATCACCGATCACCCATGAATGATCTTCTACTCCTTTCCAATAATCATAAGCCTGGGATGCGTAGGACTCCGAAGCATAGATAATACGGTCCGGATGACGTTTGGCATCCGATTCATAACGGTTTAAACAGTAATTATAACCACAAACATCCAGAGGAGCCAGAAAATCATCCGTTGCATCAACAATAGAATTAACTCCCGCCGTAACAGGCCGCGTTGTATCAAGCGTCTTCACAAAACCTGTCAACTCCCTGCATATATCCACAATTTCAGCAGTTTCTTTGTTCTTGATTTCATTACCAATACTCCACATGATAACACTAGGATGATTCCTATCCCGTGCAACCATACTATGCAAATCTTCTTTCCACAATTTATCAAAGTATTGTGCATAATCATACTGATAATGACCATAGCGCCACATATCAAAAGCCTCATCTATGACCAGCATACCTAAGCGGTCGCAGGCATTGAGTAAAGCGGTTGAGGGAGGATTATGAGACAAGCGCAGCGCATTGAAACCAGCCGCTTTCAGTAGTTCTATTTTCCTTTCCTCTGCCCGGTCAAAAGCCTTTGCACCCAAAAGACCATTGTCATGATGGATACATCCGCCTTTTAGTTTCATGGATTTACCATTCAGCTGGAAACCATTCTCCGCACTAAATGCAATATTGCGTATACCTATTGAAATATATTCCTCATCTATAACTTTATCATCTTGCAGAAGACGGTTTACAACCTGATATAAGTAAGGATTGTCTATAGACCATAATTGCGGAGCAAGCACTTCCAACGCATGGCCAACCTCTGTTTTTTCTTTGTTATCCAATGTTACCAGTTGCTCTTTCCGAGCTACAGTATGGTTATTCTTATCTACAATCCGCGTTTCCAGAATCACTTTTCCGGTTACTTTTTCAGTATTTGCCAGAACACTCTGTACATGTACCTCTGCTTTATCCGCCGTTGCAACGGGAGTCGTGACAAACGTTCCCCAAGTTTCAAAATGAAGCGGATTGGTTATCTTCAAGAAAGTATGCCTGTAAATACCCGAACCTGTATACCAACGGCAATTCATACCTTCATTTTTCACACGGACAGCTATCAGATTTTCAGCTCCGAAACGTACATAATCGGTTATATCCAGTTCAAATGCAGTATATCCATAAACATGATTGGCTACATGGCGATCATTCACCCAGATATCTGCATTCATATAAATTCCATCGAAAGAGACAGCAATACATTTACCTTTTTCAGCCGCATCTATGTAGAAGTGCTTTCTATACCATCCCATACCACCTACAGTAAAACCACCTGCAACTTCCGTTGCAGCATCCGCTGTAAAAGGAGAATTGGTTCCAGGAATATCTTCAATACTCCAATCATGAGGAAGATTTATCTGACGCCATTGTGAGTCATCTAAAGATTGCTTTTCTCCTTCGGCGATATCTCCACGATGAAATAACCATGCTTCATCGAAAGATTGTTCCCGAAGTGTGGAATCTTTTTCCCCACAACTGCTCACACCAAATGCTATTAAGAAAAATAATAGGCTGTATAGAATTCTCATATTATTATATTTAGCAGAGCAAAGGCCGGCCTTCAGACAGGATCTTCATCCGGCCAGCCTCTATCTGGAATTTATTTCAATTATTTACCACCCCATTCCGGTGCCTGAACCAAAGCTCTGTTGTTGTCTAACTCTGATTGAGGTATAGGCCATACATATCCTTTTGACGAATCGAAGATATGAGAACCTGCCCCACCGTCTGCCCGGCATCTTTCATATGCTTTATCCATTTCTTTCCAGCGCATAAGATCAAAATAACGGGTACCTTCCAAAGCCAGTTCCACTCTTCTTTCATGCTTCACCACGTCGAGCAATTGATCATAAGAGAGATTGGAACCTTCGGCATCTTCCACCTTCGGCATCATCACATCAGCACGCTGACGCACCTGGTTCACCATTGACATAATTTCGTCTTTACCCGTATTTTGCTTAGCCAAAGCTTCAGCACGCATCAACAGTACATCGGCGTAGCGAATAACATACATATCCTGATTATCGGCAGCCCATGTAGTAGGCTGATTCTGATATTTACGCATGAACAACTGGAATGGGCTGTTCCAGGACCACCATGCATCACTTACCTTGCCGTCATACGTATCACCATTCTTCGTCATCAGTGTATACGTCAGACGCGGGTCGCGAGTTGAATCATCATCCGGATCATAGATTCCCGAAGAGGTAATAGGTTTGCCATCCTTGCAATAAAAATCGTTTGCTAAATTCGGATAAGGCAACTGCCATTCCATCGGATAACCATAGTTATAAGCTAAGAAACCACCCTCACCATTTTGTTGGTCGGTATTCTTAAAGCGAATGGCAAATACTATTTCTTTACTGGCACCACCAGCTTCCGTAAACAGAGTACTGTAATTCGGGTCTATCTCATATTGGCTCAGGTTAATAACCTGTAAAGCAGCATCGGCAGCCTCCTTATACATCTCGTTGTACAGGTATACACGGGTCAGTAAGCCCAATGCGGCACCTCTGGTAGCACGGCCTCTATCAGCCGTAACAGGTAACATACCTTCGGCAGTAATGTCCTTCAGGTCCTTGATTATATCAGCTACAATTTCTGATTTTTGCGACTTAGGTACCTGGCTCGTTTCAGTAGTCAACACATTAAACACCTTCGGAACATCACGGTACAGACTGGTCAGGTGATTATAAAACAACGCTCTGATGAACTTAGCCTCACAAACGATTCTTGTACCTGCTTCTTCACCTATCTTACCGTTCTCCAGCATTTGCGGTACTTTTTCAATAACATTATTGCATCGTGCAATACCTGCATAAGAAGCATTCCATACAGCCTTAGTAACAGCTGCTGTGGGGCTCATGGTATTGGTAGTGATCACATCGGGGCCCACCCACGGAATCCAGGCAAAATAGCCGTTATCCGTAGCAAATTCCAATTCACGCAAACTACAAGTATTTCCACCCGGCCAGCAAAATCCCAAGCTACCTTCACTTTGCAAAGCATCGTAGCAACCTACCAACGCTTTAGTCGCATCAGCCTCTGTATTCCAAAAATTACCGTTAGACAACTCTGACAAAGATTCACGATCCAGGAAGTCTGAACAAGAAAAGAGGGAAAAGGCTAATGACAAAATAACTGAATAATATATTTTTTTCATGATCTTCTTTATTTTAAATTATAATGTAATGTTTAAGCCCACAGAGAATGTCTTGGCATTGGGATAAGCATGACCGCGAGTATCGGTTCCATACTTTTCAGGATCATAATCGTCAATGCCGGTAATAGTCAGGATATTCTGTGCAGAAACATATATTCTTAAGCGTTCCAGTTTCGCCTTGCGAATCCATTCTTGTTTGAAAGAGTATCCCAATTCAATATTCTTCAGACGCAGGTAAGAAGCATCTTTCAACCAGAATGAAGAGGGTTGGCTGTTATAGTCACCATTACCCAGACGCGGGAAGTTCCCGTTAGGGTTAGCGCTTTCAGAATAACGATCCAGGAATGCCGTCGTAACATTACCCGAAACGGTAGGATAATCCATCACAATACGGTCTACACCGGCTACACCCTGGAAGAAAGCAGATAAATCAAATCCTTTGTAAGCGGCATTTAAACCGAAACCGTAAGTAAAGTCAGGGAACGGATTACCAATCACTGTACGGTCGTAAGTATCCACTACTCCATCCGGTTTACCTTCCGGACCGCTGACATCTTTATAACGGATATCACCCAACTTCAAAGCACCACCGCCAACAGAATTCTTTTCATTAGCTTCATCCACTTCAGCCTGTGTGCGATACAATCCATCGGCTACATAAGAATTGATAGGATGTCCTTCCAGATTAATAGACCAGTCTGTAATCCATGAATCTTTACCGTGCAGGTCGAGAATTTCATTCTTCACCTTACTGAAGTTGACATTTGCACCGAATTTCCAGTCGCCCCATTGATCATTATAACCTAAAGCGAATTCCCAACCTTCATTCTTTACTGATGCAGCATTCACATAAGGTTCAGTAGAAATACCCACAATTCCGGGAATGGGCAATTGCAGCAAAATATCAGAAGTCTTCTTGTAGAAATAGTCAGCAGTAAGGGTAATCTTGTTATTCAGGAAAGCGGCGTCTATACCTATATCCGTAGTAGCGGTTGTTTCCCATTTAATGTCAGGATTAGCCAATGAGGAAATAGCCACACCCGAAACTTTGTTGTCACCCCATACATAGTTATTACCCAAACCGATATACTGTGCAAACGGATAGTAACCGATCTCCTGATTACCCAGTTCACCCCAGCTACCTCTTAGTTTCAACTGGCTGATAAAGCTATATTTCTCCATGAAAGCCTCTTGAGCAATGTTCCAGCCCACAGATACAGAAGGGAAATAACCGGTACGGTTCTTTTTAGGTATTCTGGAAGACTCATCACGACGGAGGTTGAATTCAGCCAAATAGCGATCCTTGTAATTGTAGTTCACACGGCCAAAGAATGATCTCAAAGCAGCTTCGGCAGCATCTCCCTTAGCAGAAGTACTTAAAGCACCGTTCAATACGGTGATATTGTCGCTCGGAAGATCTTCACCTGTTGCCGTGGTAGAACGGAAATTATTATATTGGTTAGACTGCCCCAGCAAGAAGTTGAAAGCATGGCCGTTCACATCAAAGTGATAAGTAATAATGTTTTCGTTGATCCACTGAGTTTCGGAATAATAAGCATCGGTCAGGTAATTCTTACCACTACCTCCCACAGGGTTACCATACGAATCCTGAGGAATATAAGCAGGTTCAGCACCAATACTGTTCCATTGGTTATATTGATAAGCAAAGCTGGTCTTGATAGACAGGTTCTTAATCGGCTCAATTTCCAGGAAAGCCTTACCGTCGAAACGGCTGTATTTCTTCTTTGAGGTTATGGTAGTGGCATAAGCCGGATTCTTAATAGCCTGCATTTTATCGTTACCATCCACAAATCCCCATTCCCCATTGCTGTATTTATAAGGTACCGAAGGACGGGAATGCCATTTCATCTGTTCGAATACATAGTAAGTACCAATGGTAGGTTCCTCTACTTCTTCATGGTTACCAGAAACATTCAGTCCTAAAGTGATTATATCAATGAACTTGCTGTCAGCATTCAGACGGAAATTAAAACGGTCAGTACTTGTACCTTCCATGATACCATCCTGTCCCACATATCCTACCGAACCCATATAATGAGAAGTGGCATTACCACCCGACATAGACAAATGGTGGGTCTGAATAGGAGCAGAACGGAATATTTTGTCCGACCAGCGGGTATTGGCAAACAAATCCGGTCTCGATCCATCTTTCATTTGCTGAATCATTTCAGGGGTATAATTCGAAGTTACATCTCCCATAGCTTCATTCTGTTCATTATAAAGAGTAGCCCAATCCCATGAATTAATATATGTAGGCAGAACCGTAGCTTTCTGTACACCATAGGATCCGCTGTAAGATAGTGTCTTCTTGTCTGCATTTCCTCGTTTCGTTGTAACCAGAACTACACCGTTGGCAGCACGTACACCATATATAGAAGCGGAAGCCGCATCCTTCAATACTGATATGTTTTCAATATCATTCGGAGAAACACTGTTGAGGCTTCCCTCCACACCGTCAATCAGCACCATAGGATTACTGTCACCAAAAGTGTTTATACCGCGGATACGGATTTCCACATCTCCCTCAGCACCGGGTTGCGCAGAGAAAGAGCTCACGGTAACACCACTCATTCGTCCTTGCAGCAAACTGGAAGTATTGGATACCGGAATGTCTTTAATATCATTGACCTTTACAGAAGATACCGCTCCCGTCAGATTGGCTTTTTTCTGCGTACCATAGGCTACAACCACAACTTCATCGATCAACTCCGAGCTTTCTTTCAATACAATATTGATTTGCTGGTTTGCCCGGACTATTTTCACAACTTGCGTTTCATAACCTATATAAGAAATCACGAGATTTTGTCCTACTGATGCCTGAATAGAGAAATGTCCGTCTACATCTGTAATCAGACCATTCGTAGTACCTTCTACTACTACAGAGGCTCCAATTATCGCTTCACCGGCAGCATCCTTCACAGAACCTTTTACAGTTACAGCCTGTTGTGTAATGGCTGATGTTGAAGAACCGAGATCTTTTTCCGTTGATGCATAGGAGAAAGTTACTCCACCAAGGAATAGCAATCCGAAGATGATTCGTCTTTGCAAAACATGTTGTTTATTCATAATATTTTTAATTAAAAAGTTACTGATGCAAAAGTCCCTGTTTCTTTATAAACAGGATAACAGAAAAGCACAAAAGAATAACAAATTCCTGTATCCGCTATCAAAAACAGGAATTTGTTATCAATCGGCACGATTCTTTTATTTTTAAGCGTCTTCAAAAAGAAGGGGATCGCTTATTTTTTCCTACTTTTGAATATTGAATTTTAATCAGTATGCTATGAGTAATATAAGAAAGTGTTTGTTATTTGTATTCATGTTCTGTGCCACCTTCACTGCCGGAGCACAGAAGCTATTGCATTATGATTTAGCAGATGGATTATCAAGTTCTGAAATCACTTCTATCTGCGAAAATGACTATTATATGTGGATTGCCACAGAAGATGGGCTCAACCGTTTTGACGGACATCGGTTTAAAGTCTATAAATCGGGGAAAGCAACAAACAACAGTCTTAAGAATAATAATATAGAAACCTTGTTCCTTGATTCCAAAGGCTTGTTATGGATTGGCTTTAAGACCGGAGGAGTAGACATATACAATCCGCGGACCGACCAGTTTATCCACCTCAATGAGCAGGTTTCCGCCCCCATCCCTAACCGGATTGTTTCCATATTCGAAGACTCTGATCATAACATTTGGTTGGGAAGCTGGGAAGAAGGTATATGCAAATTAACTCCCAAGAATACAGAACGTACCAGTTTCACAGCCGAACGTAGCCATTCAGGAGCCATTGTCTCCAGTTTTGTGGAAAAGCCTAAAGGACATATATGGATCAGCACCTATACAGGACTTGTGATGTACAACTCCCGAAAACAAACATGGACAGACATTACTCCCAAGAACCAGACCATCACACAACTACATGACACCGGAGAAGACAATACACTGTATTACTCTTCATGGGATAATGCGCTCTATGAATTAACCTGGAGCCAACAACCCGAACAAGCCCGGACCATCCATCTGCATAACAGCAATACCCCCATATACCGCATAGAAGGAGAAGCAAACAAACTTCTGATCGGCACCTGGGGAGAAGGAATAAAAGTATATGATAAAGAGCAAGAGCGTATTTATCCACTACCCGGCACAGAACATCTGGGTACCACTTTTATCAATGCCATTTATAAAGATAGCCTTGATAACATCTGGATAGGTTCATACGGAAAAGGACTCTATAAGTACTCCTCCTCAGACAGGGGAATCAACCAGTTGCTCTCAATTCGTAAAACTCATTCTCCCATCACTTCTATCGCCCTTTTACAAGACAAAATATTGTTGGGAACCTTAGGTGACGGTATGTATCATTTCAATATGCGTACCTCTACTGAAAAGGAGAATTATAAAAGCAAAGACAAATTCAAGGACCATATCTTATCTATCGGGCAAAATAAGGATATTACGTTAGTGGGGCACGATGGCATAGGATTATTATATTCTTTCCAGAATAATAATTCACAGGAAATTCAATGGAAAGAATTTACGGCAAGCACTGAATTAGAAAAGATTACGACTTTCTATATAAAAGACAATAAAGTGTGGATAGGCACCAAACAAAACGGTCTGATGTCCCTATGCCTGGACAAGAAGAACCGGCAAATAAAAGATTATATCCATTATGACTATTTCAGTCGGGACAGGATAAACGCTATCATACCTTATCGTGACAATCAATTGTTTATAGCTTCACATAATGGGCTCTCCATCTTCAATGCATCAGATCAGGTCACTCTAAAAGACAAAATCATCGACCAGGAGATTGTGTACTCTATCATAGAAGATAAAAGTAATAAATGCTGGTGGATAGGAACATCAAACAATCTGTTGAAGATGGAAGTATCCAATGATTCACTGCAAGTTTCTACCGCATTCCCTACATACCCATTGCCGCAAGGGGCCATCAAGTCATTATTGCTCGATGATAACCAGAATCTATGGTTCTTTATCGGTGAGAAGATATTCTGCTACATAAACAGTGAACAGCGCATCTGCGAACCGAATATCAGCTATTGGGGCAACTCTTCTATCCTTTCAGCCGAAAAAATAACCTATGAAAACAAAGAATATATCCTGTTCGGCAATACCGAACAACTCATGATTGTGGATGTGGAAAAGGCGCTGCATCAGTATGATAAGACCAAACTCATATTGACTGATCTGGAGATCAACCACCAAAAGATACAGGTAGGCGATACGATAAACAACCGGGTGATTTTAAAAGAGAATACCGAATATATTCCTTCCATCACCCTGTCTTATGCCTCCAAATGGATATCCCTGTCCTTTACTGAAATAGGGGAAGCCAACTACTGCAATAAATACCTATACAGGATGATCGGTTTTACCGACAGCTGGCAATATCTCGATATGTCCGTACCTCTGACCTTCTCACAACTTAACCCCGGCACATACACCCTGGAAATTATGAAATATAACGAAGAGTCAGGTACCAAGCCATGCTGGTCCATGAGCATTATTGTCGCTCCGCCCTGGTGGAAAACACCTTTGTTCTATTTCATTTCCTGCCTGATTATCCTGTTGAGCA
>ERZ857629.3593-NODE-3593-length-12888-cov-4.535728_pt1 | contig 12888 bp, 8 predicted proteins | sample MGYA00519700_ERZ857629 | MGnify/ENA primary metagenome ERZ857629 (study PRJEB31778, sample SAMEA3449351) | human gut metagenome | biome: human gut; feature: human-associated habitat; material: faeces | place: United Kingdom | collected 2010/2012 ... | reverse complement strand
GAAAGTTAAGAACAAGCCTTGACACAGTTTAAATTACACCCCCGGATTCTGCGCTTTTTGAGTAATAATAGTTTAGAAACTTACTTTACTCAATCATTATTAACAAACTGTAGAACTCTCTTTCTTTGAATACCATAGTTAAAACTCTGCGTACCTGTCATGCCTGCAAAATTCACAGCTACCAACTTTCCATATTCGTTCACCACAGGACTACCACTGGAACCAGGCAAGCTAGGAATCGTGTACATAATCTTATCATTATCAGATTTTTGCGAGATGGTACCACTTGTAATCTGAGCCTTGATTCCTTGCGATGTATTAGACAGTGTAAATCCTGCATTAAAACCAATCATATAAAGCTTCTGTTCAGTTTGCAATTCATCCTTATCAGTAGGAGCAAACAAATTCTTAACCTTGTCTACAAAGCCTTGCTCTTCATCTTTATCAGAAACCGCAAATACATATTTGCCATCTGGCGTTTGCTTACTCTTCAATTGCAACATTGCCAAATCCACATTTTCTTTATCAGAAACTGAAGTCATTACACAAGGAATAAAATCTGACATTTTAGTAACAAAAGTATTATTATAGGCAATACCCAATTCGCAAACAGGTTCCACTTTCAATTCACTCAGGTCCAGATTTTTAAGACTATTTTTTATTTCCGTATCTCCATCATACGCTTCCTTCAACTCTGCTTGTTCCTGTTCAATTTGCTGCAGTTTTTCATTGTCCACATAAATATTGCCATCATACTCATTATATGAATAACAGGAACTTTTTGCATTTTCCAACTCATCATATTTCTCCGACATTGATTGCATTTCCAATCTTACCATCTCTGCCATACCATCCAATAAAGCTCTAACTGACTTCTTGGTATCAGATAAGGCTATTGTAGGAGCAGCCACATGTCGATTTGTCAAAATCTTACCGTCCTTGGAAACCAAGAAGCCCGTACCCGTAAGCATCTTCTTGTTCTTCTGGATTTCCTCTAAGTCCATTGTCCAATTTTCAAAGTCACCATCTTTGTCAAAGCCCGTAAAATACCAAACTTTCCCAGTTGGCAAAGTCACTTTGTAATAAAACTGGTTGGCAACCATCACTACACCAGAACCACATTCTGTAAGAATCTCATCTGAAGTCTTAGGACTGTCACATGCCACCAAGCTAACTATAGCAAATAGCGACAAAAAGAAAATTTTTAGCTGTTTCATTATTTTAATTTTTAATTAAGATTCTGTTGTTACACATATCACAGACAATTTATTATTACCATGAAAATACCTAAACACTATTTTGCCTGCAAACTTACTACTTTTTTTTCAAATAACCTACTTAATTTGTAAAAAATGGCATCAGAAGTCATAAAAATATTCATTTTAAAACTGTAGTTTCCTAACAAAGCCCTAGTAGTTACTACAAAATATCAAAGAACGAATGTATGTTAAACGTTTAACGAGGACTCCTTTCCAAGTGACCCAATATTATATTCTATATTTTGAGTTCGACTAAACGTTTAAAAGTTCGGCTAAGCTCTAGTACATCGTAAGCAGCTAGCTTTCAGAATATTACTATAAAAAATAAACTAAAAAACTCAGCCAAATTCAACAAATCCCGACTAAACTTCGACTAAAATCCATCTCTATCCATCAGTTATTTTTATGATATTATTTTCTTAAGCATAGAGAGGAATCATGCAAAACCCCAATTCCTCCTCAGAGTCACAGCCACTATCAGCGAAGCCATCATCGAAACCGGCATCATACCCTCCTTCATACCCCCAGCTCATACTCCTTTTCTTTAATCTATCGTACCACCCGCAACAACGCCCCAATAATCTGTCCCAAAACAAGATCTTGCTCTGTAGGAACAGAATGCTTAGCCTGTAAAGTTGGTGAAGGAAGCTCCACATCGAAAGGTATAGACAATTCCACAGCATCACCCACAAAACCAAATGGCAATCTATTTTTCACATGATAAAGCTGACCAACAAGCATCTCTTTCAAATTATCAACATCTTCATTCGGTAATTCGTAAAGGTATTCAGCCTTATTCGTCAACACAAATGGCATATCAATCTGGTTCCAAGAAACCATCCGATAATGTCTACTATAAGCACGTGTTGGTCGATACATATAGTCACTATTCACCTGTCCCCAAGCCACTAATCGAGCCTTAGGTCCAACAACCAAGATTACATCCCCTTTCCTAATTTGGCGAGAGAAAGCATAATATGCAGCAGGTTTCGTCAGGTCAAGGCCTTTTCCTACTTTGTGAATTCCATCCAGTCCCCGACTACCATTCTTTTCAAAATACGCCATCTGCAAAGATGCTACATCTGGATAAGAGAGAAAATACTTGAACCCTTTCGCTGGCATTTGCATTTCATTAGCAGCAAGCATTCTCTTCCATCTGTATTCGTAGATAGCAGAAGCTAATTTCCACACCCAATATTTACCAGATAGCTTAAAGGACGAAGAAAGTTCTTGTCTGAGACTTTCCTCAGACAAGTTGACCGTCTCCTCATAAATATTATCTGAGATTCGATAATTTTGACTTATAAGAGACTCGGCATATATCGCTTCTGATATTTTGTACTCTTCCATAAGCATCATTTCTTTATATTCTCAAACTTTGCTTTAGTCACATCAATATTACCTATAATAGGAATGATATTAATCAAGAAGCGTTGGTTCTGCTGCTCCACATCACGCCATGCCAAGAATTCTTGTGGGGTAACCTCGTTGATGGTCTTATACTTTGCCTCATTAGGATTCAATGTGATAGGATTTTCACCACCCTTATAGAAATAACGAGGAACACCACCTTCTCCACTACCAGCTACAATAATCTCACACTTACTATCAGCGTCATTCTCACTAGTATGTTGGAATAATCCACATCCTCCTTCCGAAACAGGATCTGTCCAGAATTTCCTTAAGAACTTTGCACGAAGAAATGAAAGCGTTTCATTATTTTGCCAATCATTATCATTGAAAGGTATCTTAGAAGATTGTCCCTCTATAACTACCAAGAACTTGATGTTTTTACTATCACTATTGGATTTTTCCAAATCGTAGATAATATTTTGAACCAACAAACCAGCCTGGCGGATGCTATCACGTTTCTCATCAGCTTTCCGCTTATCAGTCAAATCATACTTCAACTTACTACTAATATCATATTCTTTGTCTTGATATGCAATACTCACCGTTAACGTGTGCTTCAAATACTGAGTATCATAAGCATAATATCCGCTATTATCTATGGAATCAACGGTAGAATATACATCGATAATATCTTTGTACTCATTTACCAACATTTCCAACTGCCCTTCCTTCAACTTAAAGCGAGCATAAGAAACGGCAAACAATATGAGCATCACGGCAAACAAAGTTGTCATGATATCTACATAGCTTGGCCAAAATGATTCTTTATTTTTTCTACCTATATCCATTATTTTTTCCAAAATATTTTTCTAAACCATCCCTTTTTATTTGACTTTTCTTCCGCATCTATACCTTTATCCATAGAAGTCGGAGCAGCAGTTGGGCCATCTTCTGCTACAGTTACTTTAGAATGCTCTTCTAGAGAAGTATCAATCTGAGAACGAGAAATCGATTCGTTATTTACAGATTCATATACAGGAGAGTCCTTTTGCTGGACTCGCTGAATAACTTCCATCGCTTTTTGATCTCTTTCCTGCTCTTCTCTTATCTTTGCCAAAAGAGCTTCTTTTTCTGCTCGATCTTTCTCTGCTTGGATTCTTGCTAACTCTATAATTTTTTGCTTCTCTCGCTCAGCTTCTTCCGCCTTACGATTAGCCTCTTCTTTTTCACGCTGTGCTCTATCCACTGCGGTATTGGAATTATTGCTAAACCAACCACCTTTCTTATTATCTTCCTGAATTGCACTAATAGCATTCAATTCTGTATGAATTTTAGAAAGAGTTCTCATCAATTGGTTGCCATCAACTGGATTACGCATAAGTTGTTCCAACTTCTGAGAAATATCATTCAGTTTCTTCAAAGAAGAGAATTCACTTCGTATCTCATCAACAGACAACTTCTTGTCTATAGCCTCAACAAACTCACGTTTACGTTGTTCCAGTTCAACCTTTCGTTCCTGGAGCATTTTTTCGTAATCATCAAGATAAGAATCAAGGGCTTCATTATATTTCTGCATAACACGTCCCATCTCCTTCTTCTGCGCCTCAAAATATACCTCCAGTTTTTCATTAGCTCTATCAGCATAATCCTCTGCTACCTTTTGCTTCTTTTTAATCGCAGATATATTCTCTTCAATTTGCTTTACCTCCTTGTAGGTTATCAACTTGTTTTGCGCAATAGTTTCACCAAGTCCATTAATATTTGCTTCAAACTTAGTAATTCTGTCAAGAATTGAGTTGATTTCTGCTGCAACTTGCTTTGGTACCTGCAGAGATTCATTGAAATCTTTTTGAAGATTAATGGTTTCCTGTGCAGCAATCAACATCAGTCTTCTTGCTCTTTCAAACTGATCAAGAGAACCCGTTATTTCCCCAAAACGTTTGGATGCCTCAACAAAAGCGTCCATACCCCTTATCAATTGATTACTCTTAATTGTTGCAAGCAATTCACCCTGAAGTTCAATGTTTTTATTAACTTTATTCATATTTTGTCCCATTGTGTCAACAGCAGAAGCCACAACTTGCACACTCTGACGGAATTCATTACCAAATGCACCTGTCACATTCTTGAAGGCATCTTTAAACTCTACAATCACTTTCGAGAATGTAGGTTCAAACTGATCAATAGTCTCATGAAGCTTACCTATAGCCTCAACCATACTGACATCAACAGATGGCATCAACTCGTTCTGTACCCACTCATAAAATTCATTCTTGTCTCTATCGATTTGATTAGTCGCCTCGCTAGCCGCACGATGGCTCGATATCAATCTAGAAATTCCACACCAACTAGTAATCATCGATACTAACACTCCGGCTATCAAACTCTGAATGTTCGCATCCGTAATTTCACCAGAATACCATGTTCCTCCAAGAAACATTAACAATCCGATAAAAACACCAGCAAAGGTACCCATCAAACCTATATGTGTAGGAAAGGACAACTTTGAAGTTGCGATTTCATACAACATAGAGATTCGACGTTCCGTCTTGTTTTGAATAATCGAAAATGCAACGGTTCCCTTACTTTTTCGTATATACGCATTAATGTCCTGTATTAGACTTTTCAATTCAGCGTCATCATTTGCTACATTTTTAATGACAACACTCATTGTAGACTTATCCGTATCAGCGTCAACCGTTATACTATTATAAGTTGAATATCCTTCCTTCTTCGAAAAAAAGTTTTTTAAATGCTCTATTGCCTCCATGTTTATATGGTACTCTTTGGTTTGTTTTACAATAAACCATATTGCCATACAAATAGAGATACTTAAAGAAAGAGCCAACTGTACAATATATTCTGCATCCATACTAAACTATTGTTGTAAGTTCGAAAATTTTATCAATAACAGGAATAAAGAATACTGCATCATAGCATACATCATCGTCATTAGTATATTTCTCTTTTACATCTGAACGATAATGGGTACTAAGATTCTCATCATATCCCAATTTTACATTATTCTTGAAGAGATTCAAATCAACCGAATTGTCAACGACTCCATGTCTCTTCAATATATCAAGGACAGAGCAATACAAGTCATTCATCTCTTTATAGTTTTCTAACAATCCAGACTGTAACGACGGATCATTATTCATCTGTCCAACATTCTCATACTCTTTATCAACACCATGGTATATCAAGTTTGGTGCTTCAACAGCACTTTTTGAACGATACAGTCCACCATAACAAGTACTTTCTTTTCGAGTCTTAGGCATCACGACATGAATCGTTTCAACTTGTCCATATACTTTCGAGAAAATAGCTGTTACAATATTCTCTATCAAAGTCACATCTTCCGTAATGAAGTTATCAATGTAACGACTACCGTTACCACTGAACACAACAGAACGTGGATATGCATATTTTTCAAACTTATACATCTTGGCAACATAATACATAATTGCCGTAAAATGGTAAGCAAACAATGGCAAATAATCATTGTGCAAACGATCCATAATGTCATTACTCTTGCTATTACTCAACCAGAAATTAATAATATCAGTTGTAGAACATTGCTTATTAGCTTTCATCTCTGATTCCAAAAGACGAAGCTTATCATTCTTGCCCCAATTCAAGGTGCCAATGTATTTCTGATAGATACCATTTGCTCTGATATTATCAAATTCTTTATGACCATTCCCCCATAATATATCACAGCCAAAATGAACAGAAGATGCAGCTACCGGCTTGTTCTCATTAAAATACACATAATCAGTTGAGCCACCACCAATATCAACAATCATTACAGAATCTGTATTTCTAACATAATCCATCTTCTTGAAATAATAGTATGGAGCCTCTGACTCTGTATAGCAAGTTACATCACTTGTAAACAGAATCTCCTGAGCCAAACTCTTCCAACATCTTTCATAGATACGCTTAGAATTTCCAGAGAAGCTCAATGGTCTAAACCATATTAAACTTGTTTGATTCAACACACCATTATGTTGTAAAACATCACACTTGATAATCAAGAGCAATTCCTGAATGAATATTTTGATGCAATCTTCATTCTCCTCCCATTTAACATCGGTCTTACATTCCTGGAATGTTGTTTCCATCATCTTCTCATAGAAGAATGCTATATTATGATTATCAAACAATTTTGCCTGTTCTACGATATTACGAGCCTTACAGATTGCTGTACGGATTGGGAATTTATAATCCACCCCATCTATAAATGGAGGAACAAATTCTGTCTTCATCATGTCACATACAGGTTCTCCCATCGAGTCTTCTATATTGGCAACTTCAGAATACTGCGTATTACTGTCATTTTCATGAAGATAAGAAACCATACTCTCCTTCATTGCAAACATCTCTGGAACATCATTAGCATTATTATCCGTTCTGGAAATAAACGTATTAGATGTACCCAAATCAATAGCATAAGTATAACTATTGTTGGTACGTTGTGCTCTTCGCCACTGAGGCAACAAGAAGCCGCAATCTGTTCCAATAGTTAACTTCATAGCATCAAAAGCTGTATTGAACAACTCATAATACTTCGTACTGCATGCTAATGCATCAACTCCAGAACCTTGTTTAGAACGCACTACAGGTGTTTCAACTCCATTTTGGGCACGTTCCGCATCAGCCTCATTTATCTTAACATAATTACCGACTGCATCCTTTTTATAGAATCCAAGAGCAGTCTTTTCTATATTTAAAGTATGCCATTCACCTTCACCATTATTATTGTCAGCAACCGCCAATGCCAATTTGAAATAATTATTCTCAGTATCTACAGGTGACAATATATTAGGAAACAATCCTACATTTACAGAATGGTTATCCTTGGAAAGATCACGAATTTCATCCTGTTCACTGTATTCTTTTGAATACTCCTCACCTTTATATTTAAACTTAACAACTACACTATATGGCTTAACTTGACAGACACACTCTGCCAAACCTTGATCCAAATAGGACAAAGCTTCGCTCTTTAATGGCAGAAGATAATCATACGTACGCTCATTAACTTCGCGCTCATACTTAATACCTACGAAATTCTTTCGGTTCAAGCGATAAGGAAGTTTGATAAGTGTAGGCAAAAAGAAATCATTAACATCAGTCTCATCATTATATCCTACTTTCAATCCATTGATAATCAATTCTGAATTGAACAACGTCAGAACCTCATTCGTTTTTATCGAATAGTTATTCTTTACGTCAGGATCGTTTTTAATTTCACGGATATAATCTCGCAAATAATCATATCGGCTATCTAGGTTAGAACCACTAAACAGCTGATACATATAATTTTTGAAATCCTTATCTCTATTTTCTAACAAGAGTATATCACGAAAATACTGTCCGTGTGTTTTACGATCAATTTTCAAAGACTCATACAAACTTCCTTGAAACTTAATTGACGATGTATTATTCTTAGAGACATCCAATTTATCCATATCTGGTGGAGTCACAAATCCCGTCATAGGAGAACTTGTACCAAGAAGATATTCCTTACCATCCTTCTCTAGAATAACAAAGAACAATTTATCCTCCTTTATATCTTCATCATAAATAGAATTAAGAGCATTATACAAGATAGGAACTCTATCATGAAGTTCCTTCATTTCCTCTGATTTATTCCACTCTTTAATAACAACTTTAACGTTATCTCCCCATTGATTTTCATGATACTTTTTATTAAAAAGAATCTCAAAGACATCAAGACAATCGGAAACTAATCTCGTATAAGCCAAACCGGCATGAACTGTAGAATTACGCTTTTCCTCTGTCAGTCGGCGAAAAGCCTCTTGTACGACAAAAAAACGCGCAAAAGGTGTTGGCAAAGAATTCAAAGCACCACTATTATCAGTGCGTTGTTCCTTGACTTTATCTAAATTGACCGCTTGAATACCAGTATTCTGGGGAGTCCATACTGTTCCTTGAATACCACGGTCTATTATATTCAAATCTATACTTGCCATATTTATTTTATTTTCTGAGTAAAAGTATTTATTGCCTCATAGGCATATTCCAGGAAATTTCTAACTTTATTGTTTGTCTTCCCCTTATTTGAACTCTTTATCATTTCCAATAAATAGTAAGAATCGTCCTTAGCAACCAATTCTACACTATTCTTTATGATATTCGCCATATTAGAAGGATCAATATTTGCTATAGGTGCAAAAGCCCTCTTCTTTACAGACAACTCAGAATACCATTTTTCAAATGACTCCGAGAAAGAAATAACTTTAGAAAGTGATCCCTTATAGAAGCTAGCATCAAAACCACGACTTTGCTTCAATGGGAAATACTTTTCATTTGGCAACACCTTTAATAATGTATTCAATATACTGTAGTCTGCAATACACTTGACCAAAGAAGCATATCCACTACCAGCAGAAGCCAGATCCAAAGATGCAACATCATTTTCAATTGCACGAGTCAGATACTGTCGTTGCTGAGGCTTGGAACGTTGCAAGAAATCAAACAAAGCTGTAGCAGCAACAAGTTCTGTAAAATTCGCCTCATCCGGCTGCGTTTTCTCGTTATTCTCATGAAATGCCTGCAAGGTTGTTTCACCTACATAATATAGCAAATCAGACTTCACTGTACGTTCATAGTATGTAAGTGCAGCCTTCGCCTTGGTCATAAAATTTGCTGAATCTATTTTACTTTTATTCTTCTTAGGATCGGTCAAGCCATAATATGGCAATACCGTTACTGCACCCATAAATACATCTGAAACAGTCTGAGAATCAACGGTATTTCTAATTTTTCTTTCCAAAAGCGGATAGCCAGATGCTCCAGTACCTCCAAAAATAGAACTTATAATAAAGACTCGATCCTCTTCTCCACAATGAGTTTTGAAAGCATTATACCATGAAGCTCCTTCCAACATTTCTTGAAGCACAACCGTTCCAACATTAGGATTACCTCTGAAACCAACTGACAAATGATTATCCAGATTCTCCGTAGAGTACAAAGTCTGTATCAAGAAATTATTAATACTTTTAGTATCAAGACTACCAATATTTAAAAATTCTGCATAAGAGCGATTTTCGCCCGCTGCCTTATTGGTATTATTAGTTTGAGTATCTAAAGTATTGATAAGAGCCATTTCTGCCTCAAAGAAACCCTTTGGACTTTTTCGGTCCTCAGATGCCTCTTGATGAATCTCTACATATTTATCTATCAGAGTTTGCAGATTTTTCTTTTCATCTAAATCCAAATGTGGATCAACAATTATAGGAACCACGGTAAAGCCATGAGTACTCATACCAGCAGCCATCAGCATAGTGATACTTTTCATCACACGTTCGCCTGTTCCACCTATGCAAAATACAAAAACTTTCTTCATTTCAATCTAACTTTTGAAGTTTACAAAAACATTCGATAGGCATTAGTCGCACACCTTTTACAAATGAAGACAGATGCCAACCAATTAATAGCTAGAGTAAGAACAGCATTCTGTAAAGCAATTCTTATTTCTATAGTCCATGTTCCATCTATTCGTGGATAAGCTATGCCCAAAGCTGCCCCCAACGTTACTAAAAAACTTACGATTGCGCTCGCTATAAAGAACATCCACCAATATTTTGGCAAATAATGACGATTAGGTTGCTCATTGAAAGGCTTATAATAATACCAAGCCGCCAAAACACCTATAAGAAAGAACAATAAGATGAAGACAATAGACAAGCTATCCAATTTATCCCAAAACAAACTTGCCTGACTATATAATTCTTCTTGTCCCTCACCTGTATAATGTTGCAAAAAACTAGCTTTATTACCTATCAAAAACTGATAAAATTTCAAGAAATGCATAACTATAAACTATTTTTAGAAATCAATATATAATTTGGTTTTGGCTGGTAGTTCACAACTCCGCCCTGACCTATGCCACGTATAAAACTTGTCAAAGAATAAGATGTAGTAACATCATTCTCCCCTTTGGAGTCATCCAAGAACTTCTTCATAGTGGTGAGTTTGGCGTATGGTATATCAACATTCCATTCCAAGACCTCCATATCAGAAGGCATATTTGAAACTTTTATTTTTATGGTTGCCACAACTGAACGCTTCAGTTCCAAATTTACATTGTTGCACTCTTCCACATCGAAACTCTCAACACTTACCGTCGAACCATATTTAGGTTTGCATGTAAAGCATTGTTTCAAGGCTTCCTTATTCGACATAAGCCATCTGTAAGATTCCAACTTCAATTTCAAAGGTATTACACATTCATCAACAGCTTCACCATATCCATAGAAAGTTGGCTGATTTTCTAATCGAGCAACATTTTTAGGGACACCAAAATCATAAGGGCAAGAACCATACTTATAGCCTATCTCCAAATTGTCAACAAATCTTTTCTGTCTCTGCAACATAATAGCGATACCATTACGAACAGCAGATACCTTATTTTGCTCACCGATTACCAAATAATAATAAGGAGACTCATTGGTCACTACTCTTCCCTCCTTATTTATATAGTCAGATATTGCACAAATCAAAGAATATGCTTTCTTTGAATTTCCAGCAATTCTTGCAACATCCGCTGCATACTGGGTAAGCAACACCTCTGGTGCCGCAGAACCAACTGGACTATATTTCATATCGGAAATAAGAACAGCCACATCATTCTTTTTCAATCGACTGACAATATTCTGTAACATAACAGGTACCTGAGTAGAAGCATTGCATTCCAAAGCGCCAGTATTCATTGCTGTTTGGAATTGAGCCAAAGACAGCTGTCCTGCTACACTTCCATCATTAGTCATTATATTGATATCTTTTGTTAAACCAGCATAATAACTCATAACTTCATAAACGTCTTGTTTAAATCCAGTAGGTTGACCAGCTCTAAAGAAACCATTCATACTACCAGAAGATTCTATATAAAAATGAATTACAGAATTATAATCCAGCTTTGCAAAAGAAGGTTTCTTTATTAGCTCTCCTTCCTTTGTAAAATGTGAATTGCCTAAAAACTTTCACTACAAGCGCTCATAGCCATTAAGGTTAACAGTGCTAATACATAATCACGTAATTTATGAAAAACTTTCTTCATAACAGAATTATTAGTAAAGTATATAATAGAAAAAGCGTGGAACCATTGTATGTCACAAATATTGAGGTTATGGTAGAACCCATCTGCATGCAACAAACAATAGCCCACGCTTAGGGGTATACTATTCCCTTCAATAAAAAGGGTACAATAATCCTATGCGTGAGCAGTATTGCTTATCATCCTGCAGATTTCGAAACTACCACATTTCAATATCAGGATAACGTCAATACGCTCTTTAATTCGAGTCGTCATCACGCCCGTTCTTTTCCGTTCGCTCAAACTCTCCCGCAAAAGTAACAATTATTATCGAATCTACAAAATTTTTAGCCATAAAGTTTCGAAAAAAGTTGTGTGAGGGGACACAATTGGGAAGAAGAAGTCTTACTTGACTAGCAACTTTAGATTTTGGGGAATGTTTCCACATACTTTCCTCATATTCCACACCATCTGCTTTTGGCACACAAAGCATAAGTACCTGATAATAAAGCCATATCATTTTTGCTCTTCTTTTTGGCACACAGATTGTGACTATGAATAGCGGGTTCGACAACGAATCCACAAAGAAAGTAAGTAACATTAAACAGAAGTTGGTACTCCTATCCAGTCACAGGCTACCACTGAGGATTCTATCCAGCAGGAGAATACTCAGGAGGAGACAACTCAGCAGCAGGAGGCTACTGAGACAGAGCAGCAGGCAAATGCAGAGTAAGAATTCACAAGGGCTCTGTAGAGTTCAATTGAATTCATTTTGCAGACGACATATTAAGAATAATAGGGAAAGCGTAGAATTCCTGCACCTTGTTATGGAGCATAGAAGCATAGAGAAGAACTTCTCATTCCCTTGATACTTGGGTAACCGTTCTTCTTGTCTATGCCATGTGCAAGAAGCTGGTTCCAGCAAGTGAAGTACTTCACATAGCGGTTATCATTTATCCTATCACCCAATCCTCTATGCTTCGCTGGTCTTCAGAGAAGTTGACACCCACTTTAACAACCTTCCGACGATCATCGGCAAAAGCCTTGGCATAGTCCTTGCCACAGATTTGTGCCATGGCGGTACCAGCAGACTTTTCATATTTCAACTCGAAGATGAAGATACTCTGCTCTGTCTTGAGTACAAGGTCTATCCTTCCATCCGAAGTGGTATACTCCACCTTCACATCTTCGCCAAGCATGGTGAAGATG
>ERZ857629.3591-NODE-3591-length-12889-cov-97.196042_pt1 | contig 12889 bp, 8 predicted proteins | sample MGYA00519700_ERZ857629 | MGnify/ENA primary metagenome ERZ857629 (study PRJEB31778, sample SAMEA3449351) | human gut metagenome | biome: human gut; feature: human-associated habitat; material: faeces | place: United Kingdom | collected 2010/2012 ... | reverse complement strand
TTTCAATCGGGGGAAGCAGCCCTTCATCTTGTCAATAACGCCATCCGCACCGACACTGTCATGGACATTCGCCTCGTGAACCACCACGCTCATAGGAAGCCCAAGTATTTCAAACACAATATGTTCCTTACGCCCTTTAATCCTCTTGTCGCCGTCGATCCCACAATCGGTGTCAACATGATGGGAGGACTTGACGCTTCTGGAATCAATGATGCCGAGACCGGGGGTTCCTCCCGCCCATCAGCTTGCGGACCATCCGATGGAGCGTATCCATCAGTTCCTCAAACACGCCTTCATGTTTCCACTTGCTGAAGTAGTAGAAGACGGTATTGTAGGGCGGAAGGTCCTTGGCAGCATACGCCACTGGCAGCCTGTCTTCAATATATACATGATGGCATTCATGATGTCTCTGAGGGGGTACTTTCGTTTCTCTGTTGCGGATCAAGAATATTTTCGGTAACTTGCCACTGTTTATCAGTAAGGTTGGTCGGATATTGGCTCGTGGCTCTAATTGATTGATGCTTGTAAAGTTACGAACAATAATCCAATCAACCTACAGGTTTCAAATTATTTACGCGTTTATGTAGCAACTTTTTTCAATAAATTTTAAACAGCTTCTTAGTAAGCGTTAAAAAAAGTTGAACTAAATTTTGTGTCAGATTTATGAGGATAGATTTCTTTTGGAAGAAGGAGTGTGCCGGTGGTACACTACTGATGAGAAAAGACATATTGACCGAAAAGACAATCAAAGATCACCAAGATTTTTTTAAGGAATACTTAGAAGCTGTTTTGAATTGTTTGAAATGTTCTTTGAGGTTAAGAATCTTCATTTTCTTCCCGCTTCTTCAGTCAGATAGCACCGCTATCTTCCTTGGAAGAAGCGGTCGAAACTGAAGTTTTTCACTCTCAAACCTTCAAACAAACAATTCAAAACAGCTTCTTAGATTGCTAGAATGTAGTGATGATTAATTATATTCATAAGATATTGACAAAAGCGCTTCTTTTGGCGTTTTCCCTTGGCTTCGTCGGATGTTCTGGAGGCTTTACAATCAGGAACTTGAGGGATGGGGATCTGCTTTTTGTCGTCAATGGAAACGGAAGCAACATCACTAGTGTGACGGACGGTGTGGATGGCTTGGGAATAGATCATGTGGCGGTTTTCTCGCAAGGAAACGTCATTGAGGCTATTCCGAAATATGGTGTTGTGGAAAATCCGTTGGATAGTTTTTTGGTCAAGTTAAGTGACGGGGAGTTCGTGCTTGTTGGCAGGGTCGAAGGATTGGATGTTGAGACAAGTGTGACGAATGCGAGAAAATTTCTCGGCAAACCCTACGATGACATATTCATGCCGAGTGACAGTGCGATATACTGTTCAGAGCTTGTGCAGAAGTCTTTTGTTTTCAAAGGGAAATGTGGCCTGAATATGAAAGATAAAGTTGTCGGAACTCGGCCTGGCAGGGCTGATAAGTGTGCTATGGATGAGGTTAAGGAAGAGGTTAAGGAAGAGGCTAAGCCTGGAGATGACGCTAAAGTAAGCACTTCAGGAATCGGTTCTAAACAATTAGTGTTCTGCACGATCCCGATGTCGTTTCATGACAGCACGGGTAAGGTGACCGAATTCTGGACGAAATTCTATGCTGCACGTGGCTTGACAGTTCCGGAAGGAGAGCCAGGCTCCAATCCTGGCCGGCTGTCCAGAGATCCGAATGTCAATATTTTGGGTAAGCTATCCTGTCATCGGTCACTTCGACAGGCTCACTGACGGCCTCAGACAGGTCTTGGAAAAAAATCACGGGGCAATATCCTACCAAAGGTCACTTCGACAGGCTCACTGACCTGAAGAGCATCCTGCCAGTCGGTGTTGACTTTGGAGGTCTATCATGCCATCGGTCACTTCGACAGGCTCACTGACGGCCTCAGACAGGTCTTGGAAAAAAATCACGGGGCAATATCCTACCAAAGGTCACTTCGATGGGCTCAGTGACCGAAGAGCAGAGACCGAAGAGCGCTGACCGAAGTGCAGTGACCGAAGAGCGCTGACCGAAGTGCAGTGTTCTTCCCGACCGGACGCTGATCCTGTCGAAGCGTCTAAAGTAACTTCGCCAGACTGTCGTAGTACTGCTTGCTGACCGGAATATGCCCGATCCCATCCCGGATGAACTCCGTGTAGATCACCCCGTCCTTGTCCCGACTCAGAACCTTGATGTGCCGAGGGTTGACATAGTATGACCTGTGGCAGCGCACAAACCCGTGCCTCGCCGCGTCTGACTCAAGGCTTTTCATCGAATTCCTCAACTGAAAGGTCTGCACCCTGTCATTCTCAAGATAATGAATGTTGATGTAGTTCGCATCAGCACTCACGTAAAGCACCGCCGAAGGATCAATCGTCAGCTTCAACCTCTTATGCTCGTCATAAAACTTTATCAACGATTCCTCGGGAGTTTGTCCGGCATTGGTCAGGTCGTAGTTCTTGTTCGATATTATCCTTAACAGGATGCTGAACAGATAAGGATATATCAGAGTCAGGCAGACAACCTCAAAGCAGTAGGGAAGTGCCGTGAAATATGGCATACCTCCGCCCTTTTTATAGAATAGCGAGGTGTAGAGTGCGAAAAAGAACGCCGTGACCAGTACCTCTCCGAAGCACCAGAGCACATAATGCCACCATTTGAAAGGAATATACTTGTAAAGGAAGGTGAACACAAGCCGCGTCAGAGCCAGAACTCCAATCATGATGCACGACAGCATCAGCAGATGGAATGTCCACGATTTTCCTCCGACGTCGTAAAACTCCGACAGTGAGAACGGGTTATAGACAAAGCAAAACACGAAGAAGAACAGCGGCATCAGAACCGCATACTTCACTTGACTGGCATAGCCTTTAGAGACTCTCAATGGTGTGTTCATGGCCTGAAAATTTGTCCCATACTCTTCAAAACAGTCCCCGACTATACTGGGACGAAATTCGAAAGTCTGGATTTACGTCCCTAAATTACTGCAATTTTTCCGCCAATCAATGTTTTTATGACATTTTTCGCACCTATGAAAACACTTTCTTCATCACAAGATGCCTATTGCGTACTTTTGCATTGCGTCCAACGGAAATCGCTCAAGTGTCCGGAAGATATTCCGGCAGGCACCGTTTGGTCAAGCACCCCATCTTAGGCGAATCGGTCAAGCGAGTCACCTTAAATGTGCAACCATAGGAAGCGCTAAAAATGAAAAAAGATATGAACAAGATTGTGAACACTTTTGAATATTCCGTTGCCCCGGAGAGCATAGACTACCAGGGCCACGCCACCGTGCCGTCAATCTGCGGCAGCATCATCAACGCCATCGGACAGAACATCCGCAGGGAAGGATGCGGAATCGACGTGATGAGAAACGCCGGGCGTTCGTGGGTTCTGCTTCGCTCCGCTTTCGAGATAGATGAGCGTCCGACCCTTTACGACAACTACAACGTGAAGGTCTGGCCGGTTAAAGGCAAGGGATTGACATATAATAGGTGCGTCAAACTCACGGATTCGGAGGGTGAGGAGATTGGCCGTGGCACGACCGAGTGGTGTGTCATCGACATTGGCACCAGAAAGCCGATTTTCCCTGAGCTCGGGCTGACGGATGTGGATATTCCCATTCCGTGCAAGAGTCCAAGACGCATCACCGATTTCCTGCCTGACTTCATCAAGCACAAGGAGATCGGTTACAGTGAGTGTGACTTCAACGGGCATCTTAACAACACCCATTACATTGAGATGTTCTACAACCTTCTGCCTGAGAGCGTGCTGTCAAGCGGGCTTTTCACAAGAATCGACATCAATTTCCGTCGTGAGGTTCATCGTGGCGATGACGTTACGTTCGGAATCCGCAAGGCCAGTGACGAGGAGTACCTCTTTATGGCAAAAGCGGGAGACGCGACCCTTTGCCACGCCTCCCTGCAAGCTGTCTGAAAACCACCCTTGGTTGTCCTTTGGGGTTATTCCCTGGTTGCTCCCTTGGGGTTATTCCCTGGTTGTCCCTTGGGGTTATCCCCTGGTTGCTCCCTTGGGGTTATCCCTTGGTTGCTCCCTGTTGGCCGCCCTTTTAGTTGACCCTCTTAAGCGAGGCCGACCTGCCGAGTGACTTGATGTTCACGCCAAGGTCTTTCGGAGCCTTATAGTTGATTGATGAGGCGCCGGAGGCATCCTCGATCGTGATCGAACGCTCAACGTTCACGTTGCAGATGCTCGCCCCGGAAGTCTCCAGTACGGCATTCTGGGCATTGAAGTTCAGCGCGTTGACCTTGCACGCCCCGGAAGCGTCCACCTCAAACCAGCCGGCTCTTCCCGTGAGCGTCACGTCGCAGGCTCCGGAAGCATCCACGCCGACCTTTCCGAACTCGCCGTTGACCTTGGTCTTCGTGGCCCCGCTGGCATCAATCTCAAGCTTGTCGGCATTGATCTCGAACCGCCCGTTGGACGCTCCGGCGAGATCCATATCCGCTTCCCTGAAGTTGCCCGAAATCGAGCATGAGCAAGCTCCGCTGATCTCAGCCTCCAGCTCTTCCGCATTGACTTTCAGCGAACTGATGCTGCTCGCCCCGCTCATCTCCAGCGAGAAGTCCCTGTGGCCGAGTTCGAATGTGTCCTCGCACGAAAGGCTTGTCGCCCCGGACATCTCCAACTTGCGAAGCTCCGGCATGGTGACCTCAGCCGTGCAGGTCCGGTCGCCAAGTTTCCTCTGAATCCTTGACGGAATGTTCTTGCTCCAACCGATTCTCAGGACACCCTCGCTGACATGGACATCAAGATACTCAGCAAGTTCCTCCGGCAGCGTCACCTTGACCTTGTAGAAGTCGGACTTGGCAAGCGTTACCTTCACTATCCCGCTCACATCCAGTCCGGTGAAGTCCCGGCAGTTGAACTTGCAGTCGACGTAGTCCGTCTTGGCCGAAGCCTCGGTTGTGCGGGCCGGCGACTCTGAAACGGGCTGTGCGGCAATCGCGGCAACCCCGGAAACCAACATGAGCGCGGCGGCTCCAATAATCATAAACTTTTTCATAACTCTTTGATTTTATTAATTTTATCCAATCCACTAAGAAGTTCTCCATAATATTCCTTCATGATGGCCGCCTTTGCAGCGTCATCAAGCTCGTCCGGCAGCTGGTCAATCATTGCGACCTTCTCGCCGGCAATGCTCCCGACCGTAGTCTCCCACCTCCCGTCCAGATCCCTGGAGAGTATCTCTTCGTAAAGAGCGGTAACTTTCTCTGAATATGTCAGATACACCTGCACGGGATCATCGGCCACGCCGGCGAACCAATCAACTTCTCTCGAAGGACGATTTGTGAATATGACAGCAGCGACAACAGCGGCCGCCACGGCAGTGATAGCACTGAATATCCTTGCGTACCTCCATCGCTTTCCTGCAGTCCCGCCAACCTCGACTTTGCGGTCAGACTCAAGCAGGGCATCCAGCTTTGCCTCAAACCTTGCCTCATGTCCGAAAGGTAGTTCCTGATCGTCAAGCACATCAGGATTCCTGCTGATATATTCCTTAAGATCAATCATATTCTTATCCTCCTTAACTTTTCAACCAGTTTGGCTTTCGCCCTTGAGAACTGTGTCCTCAATGTGCCCTCCCGTTCTCCAGTCAGACTAGCTATCTCCTCATAGTCAAGTCCTTCCACCAACACGAGGTTCAGGATCAACCTGCATGACCCAGGAAGTCCGTCAATCGCCTTCCGCACGTCACTGATGCTCGCCTCCGGAACATCCTCCGAGGCCTCGCTTTCATATTCGGAAACCTCTCCGGCATATTCATCAAGGAAAAGCTTTTCCCTACGTTGCTTTCTTACAGCGTCGATGGATTTTCTGATGCAGGTCCTTCGCAGCCATGCCGCCACTTGCGCCGGATCGCCGGGAACGACATCAGAAGTGATGAATTTGAGGATGGTGTCCTGCATGATCTCCTCGGCCTCCCCGCTGTCACGGACAATCCTCAGGCTGATGTTGTACATCCGTTTGGCGTGCGCCTTGTAGAACTTTATGGACTCTTCTCTTGTCATCTTTTTCTTGTCGTTTCACAATATAAACGAATATTTCCGTTGATTGTTACAGCAAACTCATAATATTTTGAAAAAGTTGAAGCGACCCTGCCGAAGCAGCCCTGCCGAGGCGACCCTGCCGAGGCGGCATGATAAGACAAAAAAGCCCGGTGTCTCTCGACCGCGGGCTTCCACACATTTCATTTGGCTTAAAAGATTCTTGTTTGTGACGATAATCACTATCCACCCGCAAAGTTACCGCTCTGACCCATTCCGCACAATACCAACTTCTTGCGAATCATAGTGCGCATGTCGTGATTAGTAGGTATCACCCCGCTCGCCGTCTATGTCCGAGCGTCTGGTCGCAGACTTGTCAGCGAGTTGAATCCGGCCCTTGGGGTCTCAAACGCTCCTCCACGAGCGGCTTTCGGGGCTTGTTGCTGAACTTGTCGGAGTAACGAAGTGGTAACGAAGCGGGTGTAGATCAGGCGGTGGGTCCTCAGCGGTAGTCCATCGGGGTGATGCCGTACAGCTTCTTGAAGGCGCTGTAGAAATTCGGCGCATGATCGAAGCCGCAGCGCTCGGCGATCTCCTCGATTGTCAGTCCTGGTTTGGTCTCCAGAAGGTGTCGTGCTCGCTGCATCTTGACTCTCAGCATGTAGGAGGCGGGAGAGTCTCCCGTGATGGCCACAAGCTTCCGATGGAGCTGGCGAGGACTCATGCAGACCTTCTCTGCCAGGGAGTTCACGTCCAGACAGCGTTTGTCCATAAGCTGATAGATGAGATCCACCGTCTTTGCCAGGAAGCGACGCTCGGCATCTGTGAGGCTCGACCCTTTGTCCGTGCCGCCGTCGCTGCCGCCGCCGAACTTGTCACGCAGACGGTGGTTGCGCTCCAGGAGTTTCTCTACCCTTGTGCGCAGCTCGTCGGTGTTGAACGGTTTGGCGAGATAGGCGTCCGCTCCGGCTTCCAGACCACGTATGCGCTCTTCTTCCGTGATCCTCGCCGTGACCACTATTATAGGAATATGGTCGGTGACCTCGTTGCCACGCAACTCCCGGCACACCTCAAGACCGTCCATGACGGGCATCATCAGGTCGGTGATAATGAGATCCGGAACGAGGTCATAAGCCTTTTTCATTCCTTCGACGCCGTTGTCGGCATAGCTCACGGCGTAGCGGTCCATGAGGTGCGATCCGATGTAGGCGGCGATGTCGCTGTTGTCCTCGATGACCAGCACGCGGCACTGGTCGTCAGCACCCTCATTGTCTGTAGGTGGATTCTCCGTTTCAGGCAGGAGTGGCGTATTGGCCGCACCTGCCGCCGCGGATTCCTCGGCAATCCGCCGCCGGCTGTCGTTGTGGATCGGTACACTGATCCGGAACCTCGTGCCTTTCCCCACTTCGCTTTCTACGGTTATGGTTCCCTCGACGGCATCCACAATCTGCTTCACAAGCGCCAGTCCCACGCCGGTGCCCACGTGCTGCGTCTCACCCTTGCCTTGGTAGAACGGCTCGAACACACGGGCAAGCGTCTCCTTGTCCATGCCGCAGCCCGTGTCAGCCACATCGATGTGTAGCCGGTCACCATCGCGCCATGACGACAATCTCACCCAGCCGTGCTCCGGCGTGAACTTAAGGGCGTTGGAGAGGAGGTTGTTGACGACCTTGTTCACGTAGTCCGGCACGAAGTCCATCACCACCTTATCCTTGGCGAAGAACTGAAGGTCGATGTTCCTGCTGCAGGCATAGTCTCGGTAGGTCTCGACGATCATAGTGAGCTGCGTCGTGATCTCGCCCTGGCACCAGTCGGCATCGCCCACCTCCGACTTGATCTTCGAGATGTCCAGAAGCTGGTTGATGAGCGTGAGCAGCCCATTCCCCTGCCGCTCGATGGTCCGCGCCTTGCTTCTCACGTCCTCGGAGTCGGATGCCTGCAGGTCGTGGCTCAGTCCGAGGATTACGGTGAGCGGCGTGCGGAACTCATGTGTGATGTTGGTGAAGAAATTCTCGCGCATGGCCGTGAGGCGCTTCAAGGCCAGATGGTTGCGCCGCTGCATGCGCTGGATGTAGAAGAAAGTCGCCAGCACACCTGTCAGCACGAACAGCACAAGGGCGAAGATGGCATAGCCGGTGTGACGCACCGACCGCTCCTGCTCCAGCCTCATCCGCGCCTCGTTCATATTCCTTTCCTGCTGCTTGCGCTCGATGTTCAGGCTCGTGTTCTGGATGCGGTTCACCTTCTCCATGTCAAGAATATTGTTCTTCTTGTCGATGGCCTACTCGTAGGCGGAAAGTGCCGCGCGGTAGTCGCCGAGCCGCTTGTAGCGCTTATAGTATAAGGTGTGGATCTCCGCAAGATGCTCGTTCGACCTGATGCGCTCGGCCATCACCCTTGCCTTGCCGAGATATTCCATCGCCTTGGCGTCGTTGCCCGTCTCATTGTGGATGCCGGCCAGGGCGATGAGCGAGTTCAGCGCGTGCCAATCATCCTTGGAGGTCTTCATCATCCTGTAGGCTTCCTCGTACTCCGCCGTGGCCTTGCCATATTCCTTGGCCTTCTCGTAGAGTGAGCCGAAATAGGTGTGGCAGAGCGATATGCCGAGCGTGCTGCCCGCCTCCGTGTTCAGCTGCATCGAGCGGCGGTAATATGCCCATGCCGAGTCCGTCTGCCCCCGATGCTCGTAGATGGAGCCGAGGTTGGCGTAGTTGATGGCCTGTCCCAGAGCGCTATGCAGCTGTCTCTCGCCCTCCAGTGCCATCCTCAGCGCGCTGTCGGCACGCTCGTAGTTGCCGAGTGTCATGTAGATGTTGCCCAGTCCGTTGAGCGACACCACGCGGTTCTTTCGTGCGGCAGACGAGGTGTCGGCGCACTCCTCGCTGAGTTTCAAGGCGCGGTAGTGATATTCCTGAGCGACGTCCAGCACTCCCATCCGCCGGTAGTCGGTGCCGATGTTGTTCAGGGCCTGCACCCATTCCAGCGTGTCGCCGAGAGCTTCAGCCTGCCGCAGCCCCTTGCTGTGGGAGCCAAGCGCCTCCTCGAAGCGGCTCTCGTTGCGCAGTCTCCTGCCCAATTCCCTAAGCGCGACGACGCTGCCGAGCCTGTTCCCCTCACCCTCCAACCGCTTTTGCAGCACCGCAAGCGAGTCCGACCCGCGTACGGCGCGTACGATGCTTTCCGCCTCCCTGCGCTCATCGCCACTGAAGGATGCAGACCCTCCACCGCATGAAACGAACAGGAAACAAATAGGGAAATATGTCGCTAATATGCTTTTAATCAATAATTTATGCCGCTACCCCCCCCCTGCGAATGTCAATTGGTTCATTGCAAGGTTGTAAAGAGGTTTTAAGAATATTCTCATGGTTCTTCATGTGTATGTATGTGATGTCATTACTGTCCGCTAAAATAACAAAAAGTTGTATTTCCGACAAGAAGTTAAACGTTTTTCGCCTGAATTCCGCAGTTCAACGGTCTGCCAAGTAATCCTTAAAAAGAGTAATAAGTAACACAGTGATAACACGAACGCCCACGCCCCGGCAGCGTTCCCTCCGCGCGCGGAGGTTCAAGGAGGGGCCAAAGACTCATGAAACGGAAAAAATACATTCCGCTCGCCATCACCATGCTGCTGGCTGTGCCCGCGTTCCTGACCTCATGCCAGGAGCCTCCCCACGCTGTCTCCGGCTGCGATTATGTCCAGAGTCAAAGTTCCCCTCTATCCTTGGCCTCCATCAGCGCCTCCTTGCCACGGCTGCGATTATCTCCAGGGTCAAAGGCTGGAAACGGTGCAGGATGTACCAAAGAATATCTGCGTGAATCAAGATAATTTTCTTACATTTCCTCTAAAAAACTGTTCCTTTCTTATTGGACGGGCGTAAAAATCGCAGATTTTTATGTAAGTTTGTCCTCTAAAATTTTTCGGAACATGAACTTCAGCGGAATAATCGTCGGGGCGGCCACGTTCCTTATCATCGGAGTGTGCCATCCTATAGTGATCAAGATGGAATATTATTGGGGCAAGGGGAGCTGGTGGCTGTTTCTGCTTGCGGGGCTGGCCTTTGTCGCCGCGTCCATATTCGTGGATAACGATGTCGTCGCAACGATCCTCGGCGCCGCCGCATTTTCCTGCTTCTGGGGCATCAAGGAGATGTTCGAGCAGGAGCGGCGTGTCCTGAAAGGCTGGTTTCCGGAGAATCCAGCCCGCCATGACTACTACGAAACCATCCGCAAGGCTGACCGTGGTGGTTCGACAGGCCCGTCAACCGCTCATTCAGGTCATCCAACCGCTTCTTCCGGTCGCTAAGCCCGCAGAAGCAACTTAAGCCCGCAGAAGCAACTTAAGCCCACAGAAGTAGCTTAAGCCCATAGAAGCAGCTTAAGCCCACAGAAGCAGCTTAAGCCCACAGAAGCAGCTTAAGCCCACAGAAGCAGCTTAATCCCGCAGAAGCAACTTGGGCCCGCAGAAGCAACTTAAGCCCGCTAAGGCAACTTATAAAGAAATATAGTTATCCAACATCATGAATATCAAACTTCTGTCAACATTGGCGATTGCCGCCGGCCTGTCGGGAATGACGGGAGCGTCGGCCCAGAAAAAAGCTATGGACCACGATGTCTACGACTCATGGCAGAGCGTGTCCGACATCCTCAAAAGCGATGACGGCAACGTCCTGGTGTGGAACGTGAATCCACAGGAAGGGGACGGTACCCTCTATGTCAGGAATATGACACCTCAGCGGAAGGGCAGGCCTTCCTGCCGCGAGATAAGCATCCCTCGTGGCTCGCAGGCATCCTTGGATCCTAAGGGCAAGTGGCTCTACCTGCGAATCAAACCTCAGTTCGCCAAGACCCGTCAGGAGAAGATTGACAAGAAGAAGGCCGAGAACATGACGAAGGACACCCTCGCCATCGTTGACCTCACCTCAATGACAGTCAAGAAATATGGTCGTGTGGATTCCTACACCACAGGCTCGCTCGCCAAACCTTACATAGCCTACAAATCCACTTGGAAGCAATACAAGGACACATCCGACAAGAAAGGTACAGACAAGTCCGGACTCATAATCCTGAATCCTGCCACGGACAGGAAAGACACCCTCAAGTACATTGACTCTTACTCTTTTAATCAGGAAGGGACAACTCTTGTGATGACTTCGAAGAAAGACAAGAAGGATTCTCTCTCTGTCACGGCAGTGCTGGTCGCCCATGCTCCGGCGGGCCTTGACACTCTTGTCAAAGGGGCGGAATCATACAGCCGCCTGACTCTGAACGACGCTGAGGATCAGTTGCTGTTCCTTGGTTCCAAGGACAAGAGCAAGAACCGCAACAAGTGTCAGGCCCTCTACCTGACAAGCATTCAAGCGATCAAGACAGGGAAGAAGGCCGCTCCTGTGGCCACAGACAGTACCACCGTCATCAGCAAGGATGGCAAGTGGGCATATTCAACAAAGGAGATAATTGCCGAGGGAACGAAGGTGGAAGGCACTCCTGGCTGGACTCTCAACGAGAACACCGAACTCCGGTTCACACCTGACGGGAAGCGCCTTTTCCTCGGTATCGGTGCCATCCGCCCTCCGAAGGACACCACAATCGTGGATTTCGAGACAGCCCAGCTGGACATCTGGAACTGGGATGCCGTCTATACCCCTCCGCAGCAGAGGCTCAATGTCAACAAGACTCTCAAGAAGACATATTCAGCGACGATCGACCTCGCTAATCCAGGGAAAATCGTTCCGCTGACCATCTCGAGGTTCGCAAGTGTCCGCCTGATGAACGGAGGACTCTCTGAATGGGTGCTTGTCAGCGATAACGCCAAGTACGCACGCACCGCTGTCTGGGACTACAACAACCGCTATGACTTCACCCTTGTGAATGTCAAGGACGGTTCCACAAAAGTTGTGGCCGAGGGACTTGACGTGGGACGTTTCGACATGTCACCGAGCGGCAGGTACCTTGTCTGGTTCGACAACGACGAGATGAACTGGTTCACCTACAACACCCTGACAGGCGAGAAGGTCAACCTGACCGCCCAGACAGGCGTTCCGTTCTACGATGAGGAGGACGATCATCCGACCGCCGCTCCGGCGCACGAGTTCTCCCCGAAATGGTACAAGGATGAGGACGCCGTGCTGATTATCGACCGCTACGACATCTGGAAGTTCGCTCCTGACGGCTCGTCAGCTGTCAACCTTACCGGGGGAGTGGGCCGTCAGACCCACAACCGCTTCAAGATCATGGATCCGAAACCGGACACCAGAAAGCCTGACGAGCGTCGCTGCGGAGTCGCCAGACCGCTTGACCCTAAGCAGACTGTCTATCTCAGTGTGTTCAACGAGGAAAGTCAGGAGAATGGTTTCGGCCGTATGAATCTTGCCAAACCGTCAAAGACTCTTGAATATTTTACCGACACTGTCAGCTTCAAGTACGTAGCCGGAACCATGACCACTGACAGGCTTTTCTATCAGAAGGGCAACTTCCGCAACTGCTATGACCTTTATTATACTGACGACAATTTCAAGACATCCACAAAGGTCTCTGCAATCAACCCTCAGATGGCGGACTACCGTTGGGGCCGCGCCGAGCTTTTCCACTGGAACGCCTACGACGGCACACCGCTCAAGGGCCTTGTCTTCGTTCCGGACGGCGTGAAGGAAGGCGAGAAGCTTCCTGTGATGATCTATTTCTACGAGAAGAACGCCAACAATCTCTACTCGTTCTGGACACCGGCGCCTTCCCGCTCGATCGTGAATATTCCTTTCTACACCTCAAGAGGCTACATAGTCTTCGTTCCGGACATAGTATATAAGGTAGGACACCCTGGCGAGAGCGCCTACAACTGCATCTGCGCCGGAGCCGAGGCCCTTTGCGAGAAAT
>ERZ857629.3583-NODE-3583-length-12903-cov-4.843478_pt1 | contig 12903 bp, 10 predicted proteins | sample MGYA00519700_ERZ857629 | MGnify/ENA primary metagenome ERZ857629 (study PRJEB31778, sample SAMEA3449351) | human gut metagenome | biome: human gut; feature: human-associated habitat; material: faeces | place: United Kingdom | collected 2010/2012 ... | reverse complement strand
CTCCTGCTGCGATTTTTCCTTGTCACCATTGCGCAACTCTGTTTCCAGTTCGGAAAGTTCCTCCCTAACCTTACCCCAGACATCGCCTTTATCCTCCCAGTCAAAACCCACGTTGCGTGCCTTGTCCTGAATGCGGTAGGCCTTTATCAGTGCCGGCAAGGCATCGGGGACCCCGGAAAGTACGGTCTTATTGCCGTCCTTCTCCTTCAGTTTTATCTGTTCCCAGTTCTCTATCACCTGCTGCGCCGTGGAGACGGTTTCCCCACCATTATCCTCTTGCCCTTCGCCATACGGCAGTGGGCGCGGTTCTTCTACCCCCACCTGCGAAGGATGATAGACATGTGGGTGACGGAATATGAGTTTGTCAGTCAAAGCATTGCAGACATCAGCAATGTCAAACTGCTGCTGCTCGTCGCCAATTTTAGCATAGAAACACACATGGAGCAGCACATCGCCAAGCTCCTTGCAGATGTTGTGCTGGTCGTCCTTGACGAGGGCGTCGCACAGCTCGTATGTCTCCTCTATCGTGTTAGGGCGCAGGCTCTGGTTGGTCTGTTTCCTGTCCCACGGGCATTTCTCACGCAATGTATCGAGTACATCGAGAAGACGGCCGAAGGCCTTCATTTTTTCATCTTTTGTATGCATATCCGATTATTAGTTGTGCAAATGTACTACTTTTCCATGTATTTTTACTAATTTTGCAATGTTTTTTTGCGGAATACCGGTTTCGCAAACGAATGGACCGACACGACGGGCAGACAGAGAGTCCAATCACCTCATCCGCAGTCCCCGTTCACTCATAACTAATAAAGGAAACAAACCAAAAAGATATAAAGATGGAATTAGCAAGTAAATACGATCCACAGGACGTGGAGTCAAAATGGTATCAATACTGGCTTGACAACAACCTGTTCAAAAGCCAGCCCGACGGGCGTGAGCCATACACCGTTGTTATACCGCCACCAAATGTCACCGGTGTGCTCCACATGGGACACATGCTCAACAACACTATTCAGGACATCCTTGTGCGCCGTGCACGCATGGAGGGCAAGAACGCATGCTGGGTACCCGGCACCGACCACGCCTCCATCGCCACAGAAGCGAAAGTGGTGAACCGCCTCGCACAGCAGGGCATAAAGAAGACCGACCTCACACGCGACGAATTCCTGAAGCACGCCTGGGACTGGACACACGAGCACGGAGGCATCATCCTCAAGCAGCTGCGCCGTCTGGGAGCGAGCTGCGACTGGGACCGCACCGCTTTCACCATGGACGAGACACGCTCGAAGGCCGTCATCAAAGTGTTCTGCGACCTCTACAATAAAGGACTTATCTACCGCGGCGTGCGCATGGTGAACTGGGATCCACAGGCACAGACAGCACTCTCCGACGAGGAAGTGATTTACAAGGACGAGCACTCCAAACTCTACCATCTGAAGTATCGCGTCGTAGAGGACGACGTGAAGCAGACCGACGAAGGCAACATCATCCACAAGGATGAGAAAGGCTACTATGCAGTAGTTGCCACCACACGTCCTGAGACCATCATGGGCGACACAGCCATGTGCATCAACCCCAACGATGTGAAGAACACCTGGCTTAAAGGCAAGCATGTCATCGTGCCGCTTGTGGGCAGAGAGATACCCGTTATAGAGGACGACTATGTGGACATAGAGTTCGGAACAGGATGCCTCAAGGTGACACCGGCACACGACATCAACGACCACGCACTCGGACTGAAGCACAACCTTGAGACCATCGACATATTCAACGACAACGGCACCATCTCCGAAGCCGCCGGAATGTATGTAGGAATGGACCGCATGGATGTGCGCATCAAGATAGAACAAGACTTGAAGGACGCAGGACTCATGGAGCGTGTGGAAGACTACAACAACAAGGTGGGATTCTCCGAGCGCACCAACGTACCCATCGAGCCGAAGCTCTCCACACAGTGGTTCCTCTCAATGCAGCACTTCGCCGACGAAGCACTGCCACCGGTAATGAACGACGACATACAGTTCTACCCCGCCAAATACAAGAACACCTACCGCCACTGGCTTGAGAACATCAAGGACTGGTGCATCAGCCGCCAGCTATGGTGGGGACACCGCATACCTGCCTACTACTTCACCAACGCCGACGGCAAGCGCGACCTCGTCGTGGCAGAGACACCAGAAGCAGCACTCGCCATGGCGCAGCAGAAGAACCCCGCACTGACAGCCGACTGTCTGGAACAGGACAGCGATTGTCTCGACACATGGTTCTCTTCATGGCTGTGGCCCATTTCCCTCTTCGACGGAATAGAGCATCCCGACAACGAGGAAATAAACTACTACTACCCCACCAGCGACCTCGTCACCGGTCCCGACATCATCTTCTTCTGGGTGGCACGAATGATAATGGCAGGCTATGAGTACCGTCACACCATGCCGTTCAAGCATGTCTATTTCACAGGCATCGTGCGCGACAAACTGGGCAGAAAGATGTCGAAGAGTCTCGGCAACTCGCCCGACCCGCTCCTGCTCATCGACAAATACGGTGCTGACGGCGTGCGTATGGGTATGATGCTCTCCGCCCCCGCCGGCAACGACATTCTCTTCGACGAGAGCCTCTGCGAGCAGGGACGCAACTTCAACAACAAGATATGGAACGCATTCCGCCTTGTGAAGGGATGGGAAACAGCCGACACTGCACAACCCGAAGCCAACGCCGTGGCAGTGAAGTGGTTTGAAGCCAAGCTGCGTCAGACAAACGCTGAAATCGACGACCTCTTCCGCAAGTACCGCATTTCGGAAGCACTCATGGCCGTATATAAACTCTTCTGGGACGAATTCTCAAGCTGGTATCTCGAAATGGTAAAGCCTGCCTACGGACAGCCCATCGACGCCACGACAATGGATGCCACACTGAAGTTCTTCGAGACCCTGCTCAAGATGCTCCACCCGTTCATGCCATTCATCACCGAAGAACTGTGGCAGCACATATATCAGCGCAACGACGGCGAATCCATCATGCGCGACCGCCTCGAAGTGCCGGCTCCCACTGCCGACGACGACACACTGGCAGCACAGATAGAGAACGTGAAGCAGATCGTGAGCGGCGTGCGCACAGTGCGCAACCAGAAGAACATCCCCAACCGCGACACACTCGTGCTGCAAGCCGTAGGTGCCGACAACTACAAGGCTTACGCCAGCGTCATTGTGAAGATGGCAAACCTCAGCGCTATCGACACCGTAGCAGAGAAAGACGCAACAGCTGCCGCCTTCATGGTAGGCACCGACGAATTCGCTGTACCTCTGGGCGACAAGATTGATGTAGCCGCAGAGATAGAGAAGCAGGAAGCGCAGCTCAAGCACCTCGAAGGCTTCCTCGCCGGTGTTAAGAAAAAGCTCGCCAACGAACGCTTCGTTGCACACGCACCCGAAGCCGTGGTAGCCATGGAACGCAAAAAGCAGAAGGACAGCGAGGAAAAGATTGCCGCACTGAAGGAATCGCTGGCAGCGTTGAAAAAATAAAAAAGTCCGACTTTTTTGAAATAACACTCAAATGGGTTCAAATAATATTGTTATATCTTCCATAATTCAATATTATTTGAACCCGTTTTTTTATACGCATCATTCAAGACCTACTTGTCGCCGAACCAGATACAACAGTCGAAAAGGAAATAAAATCAGAGGCAGACATCGGGTATAACGAATTATGTCCTTTCAAGCAGTATTCTATCAGCACAAAATACATTGTCAATAAAGATGGCGACTCTTCTACGGTGACGGACACAAACTGCCACCCAGACTTATTCTTCTTATGCCATGTCCCTTTTACTGACAAGCGACATTAGGCATACTATAATTCAGACGGCCCTACGTTCAAGGATATTGTTCCTGAAGAAGAATTCCGTAAAATCAAATCAATTAAATCAGGCGAAGAAATCCGTTACTCGCCAATCCTTACCAACATATATAAGAAAGGACTCCCAAAGTTGGCATTTGCTGTTAAAAACAATATTACATCTTGTAAATTGTTGTATTTCATACATTTACAAACAAGGCTTCTTTACACCGCAAACAGGGCTTGCTTGTGAAGCAAAGAAGCCTTGTTTGCGGTGTAAAGAAGCCTTGTTTTAAAACCCGGGACATTTCCATTTGAGCAGATATAGTTTGAAATCCTTTACAGAGCAACCATATTGTTATGTTCAATATTTTTCATTCAAAGGTTCTCCGTAAGGCAGAATCTCTATACGAAACTCATTGAAATATTCAAGACCATCAATTTAAACCCTCTTTCTTATTTGTAGTAATTATGGCATCCATTAGAGTTTTTACTTCATTTGCTCTTGTTGAATAATTGGTTGAAAATGAAATCATTGGTTTAGAAATGCTTCTCAATCCAATACAAATAACATATCGAAATTCATCAAGTGACGAATGTGCAACAGTTGTCGTTTTGACATTATATTTTTTACCCATTCCATACAATAATTCTTGCGTTGCCATTTCCGACTTATTAGGAGTAGAAACTTGTGTGACAACTCCTTTTTTACGAATTTGCTTTTCAACTTCGCATGAAATTATATCAGAGAACAAGAACTTTTCATTATGAATAAAGATAGTATTACTTTTTTCGTAAACATAAATATCGTATTGAGGATCAGAAGAGATCTTAATTTCTTTTGTCAAATCCCCATACTGTTCGAGTCTTATGCTCTTTTCTTTTTCCCATGCCTGCTTTCGTTGATCTTCTTTGTCTTTTTCTCTTTGCTGTTTTTCTGCTTCTTCTTTAAGTTTTTTTTCTTTAACAGCTTTTCTTTTAGGGGCATCAAGCTTATAGCATACCACTAAAATTATAATAAGAATCAGAACTATTAAACTAATCGTCATATACTTTTTAGTATTAAAGTCGTTTTCTGCATTATAATCAATCATTGTATTTGTCAAGTCCAACAGTTCAACTAAAACATTGTCGTTAAAATTGATTTCATTTGAGTATAGCGATTTCTTGCCATCTGGAGAAAACAAATACAAATACCTTTTCACATAAGGACCTGCAAAACTTTTGTATAGATATACTTTATATGTAATTTCTTGAATTACCCAAATGCCTCCTTGGGAAGCTGATATTTTTGAAAAATCAATTTTTTTGAGCCGTTCTTTATAAATATTCGCAGTTGAATCACATTCTTCAGCATTATAATCATTCTGCTTGGCTTCATGCGACCAATTGACATTCCAATCACTATCTAAATTTGTAGAATTTCTTAATCTGTCTGCTTTATTTCTACTCCGCTCCGCTTCTCCCCTATTGAATGCATAATCAAGCGCATTTTTTTGAATTTCATCATTTGCCAAATAATTAGGATTCCCTCCCACATTATGGATGTAAACCTCTGACTCATAAATAGAGTAATCAGAATTAGACCTAAGGAATTCTTCCTCTTGCATTTTCATCTCTTCCCTTATTTCATCCTCTGGGCTTGAACAACTTGTAATTATAGGGGAAAAAGTCAAAAGCAGTAATATTTTCAACAAGTATGTATGTAGTACATTCATATAATATAGTTTTTATTAAACAAAAATTTTAATTATAATCTATCATCTTTCTGTTATATATTTTCAACATGAATCTCAAGAGTATAATCTTACGCCACCAATTGCAATTGGTTATAAATCATGCTGTGGGCTTTTCTCGCAGCCAATATATAGCGTGTTGAAAATTTAGTGACATAGGCGCAGTGTTCGAAAGATGTCTTTCGATTCTATACAGATTCTCTATAGATTGGTGGAATTAAATATAGACAAAATTAATTCCACCAACAGATAAACTTTTTACTCTTTTACTTTTTAAAGTTTCACTTTCTTCTTCGCTGCCTTGCTTTCGTTGCTCATACGGTCGAGTGCGGTAACGAGGTAAGTGTAGCGTGTGGTACCGTCGGTGTACGGAAGATAGATGAAAGTACGGTCGGTGATGGTGACAATGTGCGACGGGTCACTGGTGTCAGGTTTCTCGTGCGGTGCGAAACGATAGACGACATATTTGCGCGCCTCATCGTTCCATTTGCGACCTTTCGGGGCTGTCCAGAAGAGGTGAAGTCCGTCGGGAGTCCAGACGGGCTTGAGTGCTTTGGGCTTGCCTGGTGCCTTGTCGTCGATGAATGGCATGCGCGGCTGCAAGGCAGGATATTTCCAATAATGCGTGCGCAACATCGTACCGTACTTGCCTATATCATCAACAACGGCTTTGGAGTACCAAAGGACAGTGCCACTCACATTGCGCATCTGATTGTGAAGGGTGCGCTTGGCAGCCATCTGGTTTGCAGCAGGATTTGAAGGGTCGGGATGTTTTACGGTACGCTCAACATCCTCGCCGATGTAGAGGGGGCGTGCGGCAGCGTACTGGTTCCACCATCGTATGAGCGTGGCGTAGTCGGCAGCCTTATGTCCTATCTGCCAGTAGATCTGCGGCACGCAGTAGTCCACCCATCCGTTGTTCACCCACAGGAGCACATCGGCATAAAGGTCGTCGTAGTTCTGTGTGCCGTTGGTGTCGCTGCCTATGGATGCCGAGCGGCGGTTACGGTAGATGCCGAAAGGTGAAACGCCGAACTTCACCCACGGCTTCACACTGTGTATGCGCTCGGAAAGCTGCTTCATAAACACGTTCACGTTGTCACGCCGCCAATCGGCAATATTGCGTATTCCGTTGCTGTACTGTCTAAACTGGCGTTCGTCGGGGATGGTACACCCTGCCGTGGGGTATGGGTAAAAGTAGTCGTCGATGTGTATTCCGTCGATGTCGTAGCGGCTGACGATGTCGCTGACAATGTCGCAGATGTAGTCACGGTTGGCAGGTATGCCAGGGTTGAGAATGAAGAGTCCGTCGTATGTGAACACACGTTCAGGGTGCTTTATGGCGATGTGTGTAGGTGCAAGGTCTTTTGTGCCTTTTGTCTTTGCCCGATACGGATTGAGCCATGCGTGTATTTCCATACCTCTTTTGTGGCATTGTTCCGTCATCCATGCCAGAGGGTCCCAGCGTGGGTTTGGCGCTTTGCCCTGTGTGCCAGTAAGGAAGCGACTCCACGGTTCGTAGGGACTGTCGTAGAGGGCGTCGCACTCGGCACGCACCTGAAAGATGATGGCATTCACGCCGTCCTTCTGAAGTTCGTCAAGCTGATGTGTGAGGTTCTGTTGCATGGCTCTCGTAGAGAGTCCTTGAAACTGCCCATTGACGCATTGTATCCATGCGCCGCGAAATTCTCGTTTGGGTGTTGCTGCTGCCGCTTTTGTCGCGGGTTCTGCCCATGCTGCCATGCTGAATATCAGGCAGAGGAGGGCGATGATGGTTCGGGTCATTTTGAATTAAGAGTTAAGAATTAGGATTTACGAATTGGTCGGCTACGCCGATTAATGATTTATAAGGCGAACAGCCTTTTATCTTTTAACATCTTTCTCTTGCTTTATCACGCTGTACGCTCTGTATAGTCCGAGTTCTCCGGCTTTGCTCAGGTCGGCTATGCCTTCCTGCCGCTGTCCGAGGTGTATGTACGCGAGTCCACGGTTGAAGTAGGCTTCGGCAAGACGCTGGTCGATGGCGATGGCATGTGTGTAGTCGGCTATGGCGGAACGATAGTCAGCGGTAGCCATGTGCGCGTTGGCACGGTTATAGTAGAGGTATTGGTTCTGCGGGTCGAGTTTGAGGGCTTGTGTGAGGTCACCCACAACCATTGCCTGCTTGAGTGCAGTGGTCTTGCCATGTGAAGCGTCGAAGTCATTCATCATGGTCTGACAGTAGGCGCGCTGCCATAGTACAAGCACCGAGGTGGAGTCGAGCGAATGACAGATGTCGAGGTCGGCAAGGGCAGCATCGTAGTTCTGTGTAACGCTTTCTGCCACGGCACGCTGTAGCAGGAGTGCAGGCATGCGATGCATGTCGCGGCAGGCATCGATAAGTGTTGTGAGCGAATCAACGCATGCGAGGTAGTGCTGTGAGGTGTTTGCATCAAGGCGGCGAGGGTTGCAGTTCACGAAGAGTCGTGCCGCCTTATGGTTCATGTTAAAGCGTTCAAGCTGTGCAGAGAACGCTTGATAAGATGTCACGCCATTGTCGTAGTGCATGAGCGACAGGTGGTACATGGGCATGGGTCCGGCAGCGGTCTTGCGATCCTGCACACGTCCACGGTAGGCGTTCTTGTATTCGTGCTCGGTGGAGTTTTCGTCTGCCACCACCATTCGGTTATACTTATCGGGGTCTATCTCGCTGCGCTTTCTCATTGCGCGGCGTTTGTTATTGCTCCATCGCGGCTGTATGCCGAGATGTTTGTCCATCTGTGCCTTCATGATGCGGAATTCATCGACTTCGGCTTTTGCTGTCATTCCGAGGCGACGATAACAGGCGGCACGGCGCGAGAGTCCAGTCCAGAAGTTAGGGAACTGGGCTATGACATCGGAGTAGTCGCGTATGGCTGCACGCAGGTTGCCGGTACGGTCGAGCAGCAACGCGCGGTTGAAGATGGCGAGCACGTTATGCGGCTCCATGCGTATGACATAATCGAAGTCGATGATAGCACGGTTGTCATCGCCCAACTGCATACGCAGAAGTCCACGGTTGTAGTGTGCGAGGAAATTATCAGGATCGAGGTCGATTGCCATATCGTAATCGGCCATAGCTCCACGCAGGTTGTTGGTGTTATAGCGTGCAAGAGCCCGGTTCACATAGTTATTCACGTTCTTCGGCTTGAGGTGTAGGGATTTGCTGAGAGCCTCGTCGGCATCCTTCCACTTAGAACGTGCAAGACTTATCATTGCTTTAGCTGTCCAGGTAGCGGCATCGTAGGGATCGATGTCGATACTACGGTCGAGCCATTCGACGGCTGCAGTGGTGTCTTTTTGCATAAGGAAGACTTCGGCTTTCATGGAATATGCTCCGGCAAATTTCTTCCACTTGGTAGTAATGGTGTCAAGATCGAGCTGTGCCCTGTCGTAATCCTTTGTTTCCACGCGACATAGAGCACGGTTGTACCATGCACTCTGGTTATGCGGATTAATGGCAAGCGAGTGGTCGTAATCGCTGATTGCTCCGGTAAAATTCTTCGTGCGTATGCGTGCAAGTCCTCTCAACTCGTACATATTAGAGATGTAAGGGTTGAGTTCTATGGCGTGTGTGACATCATCCTCGGCTCCTTCGAAATCGTCAAGGTAGAACTTTGCCAATCCACGGTAAAACCACGGTTCATAGAGATGCGGTTTTGCCGTAATGGCTTGGTTGAAGTATTGTATGGAAAGAACATAATCCTCATAATAGAGCGCACTCCTGCCGGATATAATGAGCCGGCTGGTGTTGAACTGCGCCTTTACCCCGAGCCACGGGAGAAAAGTGAGAAGGGCGAGGATTATAGTGTGCTTCATGCAGAAAATGGACAGTGGGAATAGGAGTTACGAATTACGAGTTGGGAGTTAGAAATTACGAATTACAATCAACTCCGTCTCTTTTTCTTAAGACATAACAACAAAGAACATTTTTGAGTTACAGAGGAGGAATGGCGACTGAACCGGTTTATGCATTCAATTCTGCCGCTTATCACGACAACAACCATGAATTATAAATTCAAGAGCCATTCCTCCCCTTTTCCTCTTTTACCTTTTTACTTTTACCCTGTACGAGCAACGCACGCGACCGAGCAGGAGTTCTTTTAGTTTACCACGCACGAGCTGGCGCCGCATGGGTGAGATACGATCGATGAACATCTTGCCATCGAGGTGGTCGAACTCGTGCTGCATAACGCGTGCAAGGTAGCCTTCCACCCACTCGTCGTGCTCCACAAAGTCGGCATCCTGATAGCGCACATGTATGCGTGTGGGACGCTTCACGCTCTCGTGGATACCTGGAAGTGAGAGACAACCCTCCTCCATACTCTTCTTCTCCGACTTGTCATCGTACTCAAGGATGTAAGGGTTGATGAACACTTTCTTGAAACCTTTGTATTCAGGCATGTCATCACTCAACACGTCAAGATCTATGATTACGAGGCGTATGTCAAGACCTATCTGCGGTGCAGCCAACCCAATGCCTTCGCTTGCCGCAAGGGTCTCGAACATGTTGTCGATAAGAGTCTGCAATTCGGGGTAGTCAGAGTCGATGTCCTCTGCCTCTTTGCGCAACACGGGGTTGCCGTAAATATAAATTGGTAAAATCATTATTATTTTTCTTTGTTTTGTTTATGGAAAGAGGATTGCGAGTTACGAATTAGGAGTTAGGAGTTACGAATTAGGAATTATCTGTATTTCTTATGTATTCCCTTACAGAGCAAAGCATTTGCCTAACTGCTCAAATCCGATATTCTTGACTTCTCCACTCCAATATTCTTAACTCTGTTTTCTCGTCCTCTCCTCAGCGCCTGCTGTTGAGATAGTCCTGCAAGATGATTGTCGCACTTATTTCATCGACAAGAGCCTTGTTCTGTCTTGCCTTTTTACTTATGCCACTGTCTAGCATGGCACGATGTGCGAGGACAGAAGTGAAGCGTTCGTCGTAGTATTCCACGGGTATGGACGGCATGGTTTTCTTCCATTGGGCGACGAACTGGCGGACTCTCTGGAGGTTCTCGCTCGGCTGACCGTTCATCTGCCGCGGCTCCCCTACCACGATTCTTTCCACTTCCTCACGCGCAACGTAATCCTGCAGGAACTTCATAAGCTCACATGTAGAAACTGTCGCCAACCCATTAGGAATAATCTGTAATGGGTCGGTGACAGCTATACCCGTGCGCTTCTTCCCATAATCTATAGAAATGATGCGGGCCACTTGGTCTGTTTTTTTGTTTGTCTGCTTACGGCTGACGAGCGAACTATCTACTTATCGCCCGTCTGCCTGTTTGCTGAAAGCATGCCTGAGACATGCAAAACTCAAGCATTTACTTCTTATACAGAAGCCATGCGTCGGGATATTGTCCGCGAAGCTGGTCGCGAGAAGAAGCAGCGTCAGCCTTAGAGTCAAAGGTGGAAGCAACCACACGATAGAGACCGCGGGCAGAGTTATAGACAATCTGTGCCGTGCGTCCGGCATCGTTCAGAGTACGCTGCAATCCCTCGGCGTTGGCTTTAAGAGAGAACGAACCCACGACGACGCTGAAGTTCTTCACGCCGGGACCACTAACTACGGTGAAGTCCTCAGAGCGTACAGACACGTTGTCCATATTGTCAACGACAGTAGTTTCTGTGGCGGTCTTTGTCTCAATAGGTGCCACAACGGGAGTCTCTTCCTGGGCAGGCTGTGTGGGCTGCTCAGAATTTGCCTGTGCCTTTAAATAAGCTTTCTTATAGGCGCTTTCCTGCGATTTGCAGCTTGTGAATGCCAAAGCCACACAAAGTCCGGCGCACAAAACAACACTTTTATTCATATTCTTTTGATATTTAGGAATTATACGTTTTTCTTAATCATTGCGAAATTACAAAATATATCATAATATCGGTATTTTCGGGCACATAAAGTTTGTTAAATATAGAAAAGTGCGGCTTTTTAACAAAAAATGGCATTACCGATGATGGAATGAAGGATAGTTTTGCTACATTTGCCAACGATAACATTTTTGTAAAACTAAAAAAACTGAGACATGAAAGCATTAGGTTATATCGGCGCCTTCTTAGGTGGCGCAATCGCAGGAGCAGCACTTGGAGTACTCATCGCACCGGAAAAGGGAAGCGAGACAAGAACAAGAATCGGCGACGCAGTTGGTGACTTCTGCAAGAAGCACAACCTCCGTGTAAGCAGAAAGGAAATGGACGACCTCGTGGATGACATCACCGAGGCTGCCGACAACGACAACGCATAACACAGAAAGGAATGTTCTCCAACGACAGAAACATAGAGACAATAGGTCAGCTCGTTGAAGTAGTGAAACATTATGTCGGGCTTCAGTCGAAACACATGAAGCTCGACATAATAGACAAGGTGGTACGTGTGCTCACCGTTCTCACGATGACATTCGTGCTCATGCTGCTGCTTCTGCTTGCCATTATCTACCTGTCGTTTGCCGCTGCGTACGCTTTGGCTCCGCTGACAGGCACGGCTATGGCTTTTGCCTGTGTAGCCGGAATCTACTTCTTCATCCTTTTCCTCTTCGTAATCTTCAGAAAGAAATGGATTGAGCGACCGTTGGTAAAGCTTCTTGCCAACATTCTTATACAGGAATAACCAACGAAACACTTCAGAACCATGACGACGAAAGACAACAATGCAGAGGTCTGCCGCACATTCAACTCACTTGCCGACATACGGGCTTACAAGGAAGAACTGAGGCAGAAGATAGAGCAGGACGAGAATGAAATAGGCCGGCTGTGGGGAACACTGTTCCATCCCGAAGAGCCAGAGACAAGGACACGGGCACAGAAATGGATGCACTTGTTCAATGTTGGCACCAGCATGTTTGACGGAGTAATGCTTGGTTGGAAACTGTACAGGAAGTTCGGTGGCGGAAAAGGCATCTCCATCTTCGGCAAACGCAAGCATTCAAAACAGTAAAGTCCAGCTACTACTGCAAACCGGCATACTAATGGATGAATTTGGGTTAAAAACAGCAAACCCTTACATACAAAAACAACGATATGGAACTTTGCCATATCGTTGTTTTTTTGTGCTTATTGGTCAAGGGATGTTTTTTACGGGTATCAAGGAAAATTACGCTAAAATCAGCCGAATAGCTAAAAATGAACTATTTATGAGTTTTTCACCTCAACAGAGGTAATGATTTAGCAACAGTTCTAAATTCTGCAATCTGCATACGTTTGCTGCCTAACAACTCTTTTCGGCTGCAAAAATACAAAAAAAATAATGAATCTAAGAATTTTATTAAACAAAAAATATCAAACAGAGTAATATGTTGCAAAAAGCACGGTCTTACTAGTAGTC
>ERZ857629.3580-NODE-3580-length-12912-cov-3.692230_pt1 | contig 12912 bp, 10 predicted proteins | sample MGYA00519700_ERZ857629 | MGnify/ENA primary metagenome ERZ857629 (study PRJEB31778, sample SAMEA3449351) | human gut metagenome | biome: human gut; feature: human-associated habitat; material: faeces | place: United Kingdom | collected 2010/2012 ... | reverse complement strand
TGTGTATTAGGCGTTGGTAGAATGAATAATACACGTGATGAAAGACAGGCTAGAGGGCGTGCAGGACGTCAGGGAGAACCGGGAATATCGATGTTTTATGTATCTCTTGAAGATGATGTATGTGAAATTTTAGGTGAGGATTTTTTGGATAAATATATCGAAAAAGATAAGTATATTTCAAAAAGAAGAATTAAGAAACTGGTTAATAAATCGCAAAAAATTAAGGAAGAGTCTAGTGTTTTCCAAAGGAAAAATTCAGTAGATTATGATAGTGTTATGCAACGTCAAAAAACGATTATGTATAAGACAAGAAATGATTTATTGGATGGGATGAGTTTGGATGAAAATGTCCTTAAGCAGATTTATGTAAATAATATCAATGAATTTGCCAAAGACCACAAAAAGATGGATGATAAAACAATGTATCGTTATATCTTAGATAATTTGTCGTATCGACTTAAAGAATTATCAATTTCTTCTACGAATAAAAAAGAATATTTGAAACAGTATGCGGATATGGCATTTAAGGATAAGAAGGAACTGTTAGGTAATCGTTTTTCTGAATATTGTCGTCTTTGTACATTAAAAGCATTAGATGATGGTTGGATTGAAGAGGTTGACTACTTGCAGCAGTTGCAGGCAGCAATTTCTGGTCGTTCTACAGCGCAGCGTAATCTTTTATATGAATACCAAAGGGAGGCAAGACTTTCTTTTAGAGATATGGAAAAATCGATAAAAAAGGCGATGATTCGTAATATTTTATTGGGAGAAGTCTCATTTGGTAAAGACAATGAAATGATTATATTGTATCCTTAAAGAAAGGAGTTTTTGGGGTTATGATTTATAATTTTAATTTAGGCATTGGCTGGGCAAGTAGTGGTGTTGAATATGCCCAGATCTATCGTGCTCGGATGTTTCGTAATATTGGTGTCGATGCCAAGTTTGTATTTACAGATATGTTTCCTTCTGAAAATATGGAACATATGACGAAGAATATTGGTTTTGAAGATTCAGAAGTCATTTGGCTATATACATTCTTTACGGATTTTAAAACAGCACCTGTTACATATACGTTGAGTGATTTGGAAAAGACATTTAGTAATACGGAATACACTAAATCTAGAGAAGGTAAGATTTGTCGTTATGTGTTTGGTGGAAGTAATAATTTCTATACGGCTTATATGGTCAATGATCATGATGATTTTGTGCATCGTGTAGAATTGGTTTCAAATGGATTTTTGATTCGAAAAGATTATTTTACATATGGACGTGTATATTCTGAATATTATGCGCCATTAGATAATAAGGCTCATTTATATCATCGTCGTTTCTTTAATGAAAATGGTAGTGTTGCCTATGAAGAAATCATTGATGATGATCGTGTGATGTATAAATTTAAAGATAAGATTCTTTGTTCAAAAGAAGAATTTGTGGGATATATGGTATCTCAATTACATTTAACAAAAGATGATGTAGTATTAATTGATCGTTCTACAGATATTGGTCAATCCATTCTAATGAATTGTAAACCTGCAAGAGTGGGTACAGTCGTGCATGCGGATCACTTTAGTGAAAAGGATACAAATGATGATTATATCTTATGGAATAATTTCTATGAATATGAATTTAATATGCATAAACATATTGATTTCTATATTTGTTCAACACAAGCGCAGAGTGATTTGATGGTTCAACAATTTGAAAAGTATTATGGTGTGACACCAAATATGTATACAATTCCAGTGGGTTCTTTGCCTGAATTGAAATATCCAAAAGAAAATAGAAAACCATTCTCATTGATTACGGCAAGTCGTTTGGCTAGTGAAAAACATGTGGATTGGATTTGTAAGGCTGTCATTCAAGCGCGCACTGAAGTGCCAGAATTATCGTTGGATATTTATGGTGAGGGTGGCGAAAAATCAAAGCTTGAAACAATTATTCGAGAAAATAATGCTTCTGGTTATATTCATTTGATGGGACAGCATGATTTGAGTGAAGTCTATCAAAACTATGAAGCTTATATTGCAGGAAGTACTAGTGAAGGTTTTGGATTGACTTTAATGGAAGCGGTTGGTGGAGGACTACCAATCATTGGTTTTGATGTTCGTTATGGAAATCCTACTTTTATTCGTGATGGCGAAAATGGATATTTAATACCTTTACCTGAAGAGGATAAGGATCGAATTGAAGCTTTAAGAAAGGGTATTGTTGATTTATTTAAACAAGACTTAGAGAAGTGTCATTCTGTATCTTATTTAGTAGCTAAGGATTTCTTAACTTCAAATGTACAGGAAAAATGGAGGGAAGCTGTATGTTAGAAACTCCAGTTTTATTATTAGAAAATTTTGATGAAGAGAGTCAAATGTTGTATCAAAGCTTTAGAACTTCTGGCTTTGATGGTCCAGTTCTTACTTTTAGTGATGAAGGTTTTTTACCAGATGATGTGACAAGTATTTATACGTATTATTGTGGTAAAAAAGAAGGTGATAAAGCTCGCTATTTCAATCAAATTGATGTACCGGATTATTGGGAAATCAAGGCGAGTAATTCAGGTGGCCAAGTCTTTGATTTGAATCATGAAAGAGGAAAGATTTTCTTCGCATCTCCTTTACATAAAAGATTTGTGAAGATTGTAGATTGGTATGATGATACACATGTAGCTCGTGTTAGTGATCACTATAATAAATATGGTTTCATGTATGCCAAGACAATTTTTAATAAAAAAGGTCAATTGGTATCTCGTAGTTACTATGATGCTTCAGGCAATGAAAAAGTGGTTGAGAATTTTGTCACACATGACATTATTTTAAATCAGAATGATAAGGTATATATCTTTAAGAATAAAGTGGAATTTGCGAAACATTTATTTACTGAATTGGATATTTACCCAACTCGATTATTCTACAACTCCTTATCAAATCCGTTCTTTGTATCGGAAAGCTTAGAAGATCGAGAACATAGTGATGTCTTATTCTGGCAAGAAGGATATCGTGAAGATATTCCTGGTAATATGCAGGTTATCTTGGATGGGCATTCTAGAAGAACTTCAAAGATCTATGTTCAGAAAAAGGATGCATATGAAAAGCTTATTGAATTAGGTGCAAATAGGGATATTGTGAAACCACTTGGTTTTGTCTATAATTTTGAAAAAGAGAATGGACATTCGAATAATGTCTTGATTTGTACAAATTCAGACCACATTGAAAAGTTGAATGAATTAGTTGTATGTATGCCAAATATGAAATTTCATGTGTGTGCATTAACAGAAATGTCACAAAAGTTGATGTCTTTTGAAAAATATGATAATGTACATTTGTATCCAGGATGCAAGGCGAGTGAAATACTGAATTTGTTTAACACATGCGATTATTTTTTAGATATCAATTATGAAAATGAAATCGTAGATGCCACTAAAGAAGCATTCTTACATAACCTATTGATTCTTGGATTTAATCAAACGATTCATAATCGTAAGTATGTATTGCCAGATTTTGTCTTTGATGCGAATGATTATCAGAACATGATCCGTGTTATTCTTGATGCATCCCATCTAGATATGAATCTAGAAAGACAGCGTAATGTGGCAATGACACAAAATGTGCAAGATTATAAAAATGTTTAGAAGGGAAGAGATTTATGTTTAGTACATTTAACACATTGATGGTAATTGTTGTTTTAGAGGCAATCTGTTGTTTATACAGTGTTACATTGGCTTATTTAAGCGATAAAAAGTTCAGTAAGGTTTTAAACGTTTTAATGGCTGCCATTTGGGCAATTGCCGCTATTTTAAATGTAGTTGGATTCTAGATTAACAAATGTGTCGTTCTTTCTGTTATGGAGAGAACGACTTTTTTAATAGAATAGAGTATAATATTTTCAAGGAGGATTTAATTATGATCTTAATTATTGTTTTAATTGTATTAATCGTCTTGTTGGTGGTTTTCTTTATATCAAGCTACAACAGACTTGTTCGTTTATCTAATAGAGTGGATGAAGGCTTCTCTACAATGGATGTGTATCTAAAGAAGCGTTTTGATTTGATTCCTAACTTAGTTGAAACGGTAAAGGGATATGCGAAACATGAGGCGGAAACATTGAGTTCTGTTATTGCTCAAAGAAATATGGCAAAAACATCAAAGGATGTGATGGATAGTGAAAACAAGATCACAAATGCGATTCAGGGGATTTTTGCGGTGGCTGAGCAATATCCAGATTTAAAGGCCAATACGAATTTTATGGATCTTCAAAACCAATTGAAGCATGTCGAAGAGGATATCGCAAATTCACGTAAATACTACAATGCCTTAGTTCGTGAATATAATGATGTGATTATGAGTGTTCCTACAAATATTGTTGCGGGATTATTCCATTTTGAAAAGAAAACGATGTTTGAAGTGGCCAATGCTTCTGAAAGAGAAAATGTTCAAGTTAAATTTTAAGAAGGTCTTAGCCTTCTTATTCGCATTTATTTTATGCTTTGGATGTATCGATGTATATGCTGATGATGGTGGGTATACGATTGATGACTATAAAGTAAATGCGATATATCATTCAAACAATACGATTGATGTAAAAGAAGTGATTAATGTTAATTTTTCAAGCAATCGTCATGGAATCTATCGTAATATTCCGGAAACGATGTATGTCAATCGGGATGAAAAGTATAAGTTAAGTATTAAGAATATTACGGTTATGAATGATGAATATGAAGTGGATTATGATTCTGGAAATCGTGTGATTCAAATTGGGAGTGAAGACTATACGATCATTGGCCCACATACCTATACTTTGACTTATACGATTGTGATTCCAGAAGATTATCATTCCAATTTGGATTTTATTTATTATTCTGTGCTTGGAAATAATTGGGATACCACAATCAATCATTTTAGTTTTGATATTCAATTTGAAAAGGCTTTGACAGAAAAAGAGATGTCAAATATTCAAGTCTTTAGTGGAAACTTAGGAAATCAATCGAATGATTTAAATGTGACTCCAATCATTACTTCGACTTCTATTAGTGGTTCTGCCTATGATATTGGTGCTAAACAAGCCATTACTATCTTTGGCAAATTAAGAAAAAACTACTTTGTTGGGGCTAAACAAACCACTTCAAAAGTACCATTTGTCTTTTTAGGATTGGCCATTCTATTTGGTTTATATAGCTTAGTTCGTTGTCTTCTTTTAAAGAAAACACATATTACTCCAATCGTGAATTTCTATCCACCAAAAGATATGGATCCAGCTATGGTAGGAACGATTGTCGATGAATCCGTGGATCAAGAGGATTTAATGGCATTGATTCCATATTGGGCAAGCAAGGGATATTTAACCATTTCAGAAACTTCGGATGATTTGATTCTAACGAAGGTAGAGGGTCATGAACCACCGGTTTTAAATCATCAGAAAAAGATTTATAAAGGCTTGTTCAAATATAAAGACAGTGTTAAATTGTCTAAGCTATCAAGTGATTTTGGGAAGGCTATAAATGATGCCAAGGAAGCCTTGAATAATGAGTTTAGTGGCGATAAGAAATTATCAAAAATTGATCATGGCTTTGTGACAACCATTTTAGCTATGATTTGTATGATTGTATGTATCTTATTTAATACTCGATATAGTATTGTAGATAATTTGATTGAAACCATTTTAGCAACATTTACCTTTGTGATTATGATGGTCATGAACTATTCTGCAGCCGCTTCTAGTGTATTTAATAAGAATAAACTAGGGGTATTAAAGAAAGCATTGAGTGTGGCTCTAGTCTTGGTTGTTGTTTACTTTATCTATCGTCAGACACAATCCATTGTTTCTATAGTTTCCTTTGAATTTATGGTAATTGGAATTGTCGCAACAACATTGCCTATTCTATTCAGTTCGAAATTTAATGTGGTGAGTGACTACTTTAAAAGTGTAGCTGGCGATTTATTAGGCTTTAAAGACTTTATTGAAAAGGCTGAGGTACCACAATTGGAAAGATTATCTGCTGAGAATCCTTCGTATTATTATGATGTTATTCCTTATGCGATGGTCTTTGGACTTTCTGAAATGTGGACAAAGAAATTTAGTACGATTCCGTTGGCACAGCCTGATTGGTATGATTCATACTATTCGGATCCTTATACTTCTTATTTCTATTATAGAATGCTGACAAGAAGTATGTATGAACCAATCCATCAGAATTTACTGGATTATCAAACCGAACAAATGAAAAGTACAGCGGACAGCATGGGCTCTAGCTTTGGTGGCTTCTCTGGTGGAGGCGCCGGTGGCGGAGGCGGCGGAAGCTGGTAAGAGATGAGTATTAGGGTGATGAGCCCGCGTAACTTGGTAGGTGTTGTGCACCTACCTTTTTCGTATTCAATATAAAAAGAAATGGGTAGGCGTACAGGCCTACCTTCAGTATACGGGGGTTTCACCCTAATACATGTTCATTATCATAAAATAAGCATTTAGTTTAATTCTTTTTGAATATTTAAGATAATCTAAAGAGGTTTAAAAAGAAAAAGACAGATAATCCTTATACTATAAGTGTTTTCTGTCTTTTAATTTAATGACATTACTTTTCATATATTGTTCTAGAATAAGTTACTTCATTTTTTCTTCGTTCTCTTATTCTTTTGATTTGATAAGTTGCTTTCACTTCTAATGAATGGCGAGCTTTTCTTAAGCTTCTTGCATGCAGATTAGAGTCAATAAATGCAACGGCAGAATCTTTAGTGGCATTTCTTAAGGCTAAAGGAAAATTTCTTGTTTGAGTATACAAAACATCGACTAAAAGTACATCATTAATGTTTCCGTAGATCATTTAATCAATTTCTTCGATAATATTTAACTTGCCTTTAATGCTATTCCAGTCTTTCTTTTGATTATCATTAATGTTTTGTTTTGTGATTATTCCATTTATACAGTTTTTGTAAAAATCATTGGAACTTAAGTAAGAAGAGATTCCAGTTAAATGTTTAAAATCATCTTTATTAAATTGAATTTCGAACATTTGATTGTCTTCGGTGGTAAGCTCAAAATAATGTCCGACCAATCGACTATATTTTCTCGTATCACTAACTCTCATATATATTTTAACTCCAAAAAAATGGATACAACATTTGTATCCATTTCTATCTTCACTTAAACTGGTTTCATTCTGACTGCGCAGACTTGTTGTAAAAACAACAATCGGCTGGGTCTGTCAGGTAACCCATGACCTACGACTTTACTGGTTGTCGCCACCCTCGCTGTAATAACAGCACTAGGCTGAGCTTTTTGGACGGCTCAATATCCACAGTTTTTTTAGATGCCAGTTACATCTAAAGACATCACTGCCTTCACGTTCATTGTACCAATTTTTAAAAAATAAGCAACAAAGTGGGCTGAATAAAAAAGACTTGGAATTTATCCAAGCCTTATTGAGCATTCATCTTTTGACGATATAAGTTACGACGATCTAGAGCCGTTAAACCTTTTTTACGGATACGAATTGCATCTGGAGTAACCTCTACTAATTCATCATCGTTGATCCATTCTAGAGCTTCTTCCAAAGAGAAGATTTTAGGTGGAGTTAATAACATCGCTTCATCACGTCCACTTGAACGGATGGCAGTTAATTTCTTGTTTTTTAATGGGTTTACATCTAAGTCGATGTTTTTAGAACTTTGACCAATGATCATACCTTCATAAACTGGAGTTTGTGGAGAAATGAACAATTGGCCACGTTCTTGAAGGTTCCACAATGCATAAGTCATAGCTTCACCTGTTTCAGTTGAAATCATAGCACCTTCCATACGTTGTGCAATTTCACCTTTATATGGTTCATAACCACTAATACGACGTACTAATGTTCCTTCACCATGTGTATCATTGATAAATTCAGAACGGAAACCTAATAACCCACGAGTAGGTGCTGTATACACGATCTTAACATATCCATTTTCTTCAGACATGTCTTGCATAACACCCTTACGAAGATTTAATTTGTTGATGATTGTTCCTGAATATTCTTCTGGAGCTAAACATACAACTTCTTCGATTGGCTCTACCTTGTGTCCGTTTTCGTCTTTGTGTAGGATAACCTCTGGCTTAGATACAGCTAGTTCATATCCTTCACGACGCATATTTTCGATCAATACAGAAATATGCAATTCACCACGACCACTTACCTTGAAGCAATCGGCTGAATCCGTTGGTTCAACCTTAAGACCTACGTTAACCTCTAATTCTTTTTCAAGTCTTTCTTTTAAGTTACGACTTGTTACATATTTACCACTTTGTCCGGCAAATGGACTTGAGTTAACGTGGAAGTTCATGGATAGAGTTGGCTCTTCAATTTCAATGTGTTCCATTGGTTCGATGTGATCTGCAGTACAGATTGTATCGCCAATACTGATATCTGGCATACCTGCAATAACAACGATATCACCTGAATGTGCTTCAGGGACACTTGTTCTAGATAATCCTTTGTATACGAATAATTTAGATAAGCTTTCTTTGGCATTTAATCCAGATTGGTTACAACGAATATATTGTTGTCCTTGTTTTAAAACACCTGAATATAAACGTCCAATTCCTAAACGACCAATGTATTCGTCATATGCCAAGGCAGATACCTGCATTTGAAGTGGTTCTTCATCCATATCTGGATAAACATCACAGTGTTTTAGGATTGTATCGAATAGTGGATCGATATTATCGCTTGGTGTTTTAAGGTCATATTGAACACGTCCTTCTCTAGCTACACCATATAGAATAGGGAAGTCTAATTGTTCGTCGTTGGCATTTAAGTCTAAGAATAATTCGTAAACTTCGTCTACAACTTCTTCGGCTCTTTGGTCTTTTTTATCGATTTTGTTGATTAATAGAATTGGTTTTAAACCAATTTCCAAAGCCTTTGATAATACGAAACGAGTTTGAGGCATTGGACCTTCACTGGCATCAACTAATAAGATAACTGTATCTACGGTACGGATAATACGTTCAACTTCACTTGAGAAGTCGGCGTGGCCTGGCGTATCTACAATATTAATTTTTACACCGTTATGAATAACGGAACAGTTTTTAGAATAAATCGTAATTCCACGTTCACGTTCTAGATCATTTGAATCCATGATACAGTTCACAACTTCTTCGTTATCACGGAAAACATCACTTTGTCTTAAAAACGCATCAACTAACGTACTTTTACCGGCATCAACGTGGGCGATAACGGCAATGTTAAGAATTTTTTCTTTATTGGACATGATGTCACTCTCTTTCTTGTCAAAAACAGTACAATTATAAAGCAAGAAGCCTTAAAACTCAATAAAATGTGATATAATAAAACAAAAATTTTCTGAAAGGGGTCTCACTATGCGGGTTCAATATATAAAAGAGTATTCAAATTGTTTAGATCGCGATATGGAATATAAAATATATGGGCAGGGTGGTAAATTATGTTTGGCCATACCAAGTCAAAATGGCCGTTTTTTTGAATGGGAAGATCGTGGCATGATTCATGAAGTTTCCAAATGGATCGAATCTAATCAATTAACGATTATTACGTGTGATACTTTGGATTTAGAAACATGGTCCTATCCGTATAATACAAAGGTGCGTATGTTGAAGCATGAATTGTGGTTTGAATACATCCTTTCCGAATTAATTCCTAGTGTACAAGAGAAAATGAATAACTATGATAAATGGATGGTGACTGGAGCAAGTCTAGGAGCAACGCATGCCGCAAATTTAATCTTTCGTTTTCCAGAACAATTCGATACACTATTAGCTTTATCTGGAATTTATGATACGGAATTATTCTATGGAGACTACTATGATGAAAATACATACCATAATAATCCGTGTGCATATTTAAAAAATATGCCGTTGGATCATCCATATATGGAATTGTATAAACAATCTAAGTTCATTCTATGTGTTGGACAAGGCAATTGGGAACAAGAATGCGTAGAATCATTAAGACAATTTAGTTCGATTCTTTATGATAAACAAATTGATGCGTGGTGTGATTTTTGGGGTTATGATGTGTATCATGACTGGCCTTGGTGGAAGGTGCAGATTCAATATTTTCTAGAACAAATATTTAAGGAAGTATGACAAATATTAAGAATGAATTGGTTTCACTATGACATTACCATTTTTGGATCAGAAGGGCTCAATTAGTGCTTAATAATTTCCTTGCATTTTCACAGATGTGTGGTATATTACCAGTGACGAAGGTCGTCATCAGACGGCAAACTAGCGAATCACTATCGTAACCAATCGATAGGGCTCGCTTTTTATTTTTGAAAAGACTCAATATTCTTATATTTTTTGTGATTATAAAAATTTTGAATTGTTTTCCTTTATAGTTTGAAACATAAAATCTAAAATCCGTTTAGATTTTGAATTAACGCTATTTACATCCATATCAGCTTTTAAATCAGAAATCTCAATTTTAGAAAATTGGTCATCTAACAACTTTAAAGTGATGAATAATTTCGAATCTTCTATCTTTTTGTTTGTCATTTCTGAAATTAAAAAAGGCAACAAGGGTTCGTAGTGATTAATAATATTTCTCATTTGGCGTATTAGTTCTATATGCCCTGAAAAACTAATGATATCTTTATTGTCAATTTTTAATTTGTTGGAATTTTTCATGGCTGCAACTATTCTTTTTTGAGATACTGTATCCAACATCAAAAATAAAGTCTGAAGTTCCCCTAATGTAAGTGCATTTGGAACAATCCACAAGGGAACTTTTTTAGTTTCTTTTGATAAGTAATGCAAGACTAATTTGTTTTTACATTTTTCAATTTCATCTAGTTTTGAACCATTTACATGTTCTCCTTTACCTATTTGATAAATGTGCTCTAGCAAATCTCTCTTTCGCTCTAAATTATATGTGTCATTTTTCTTGTCGGTAGAATTTCGAGCGATTTTTTCATAAATGTAAAAGTAATTCCCACAAAATCTAGGACACGTAACTCCATTTTCTAAAAACTCTTTAATTTCCTTTAAATAAATAGTACATGTTTTATCCTTTGAACAATCCTCACAGTTAACATATTTCAGACACATTTCGTTAAAAACCACTACCTTTAATTTCTTTTCAAATAGGCCTATTTTTTCATACATTAACTTACTGAATTCATCATCAATTTTTATTATATTTATAAGTTCTTTGAAGTTGTGTTCTTTTCGTATATTAATTTTCCTTTGTTGTTTCTGCCTGTTGAAAAAAATTGCTTGTAGGGGTTGATCATAGATATGTAATTTCTCTCAGAAAAGTAATGTTTATCTTCATCATCCACAATAATCTTTTTTGATTTATATAAATATTCAACCCTTTCATCAATTGATCTATATGTTTTGATTTCTCTTTTCTCATTCATCTGTAATACTCCATTTCTTCATTTTATGTATTATCATGGTGTCAAAATAAATACGATATTGCACTAAAAAAAGAGATGCACAATATATGCATCTCATAGATATTAAGCGTGTAACTACTCCTTTTGTGTTAGATGACTTTGTTTTTTAACCATTTATTGGATTTAAAACGAACTAAGAATATAAATGAGCGCACTGTCCAGTCAGCGCCCATACCAATCCATACGGCTAATGGTCCCATATGGAAAGTATGAACTAAAAAGATTGTGACAACCACTCGACAGATCCACATAGATAAAGTAGATGAGATCATACTAAATTTTACATCGCCAGCAGCTCTTAAGCCGTAGGATGGAAGGAAAGATGGTGTCCAGAAAATCATTTTATAGGCGAATACGATGCGTGTTAGCCAAATGGCTAGCTTTGCACTTTCAGGCTCCATTCCAGCAAGACTTGTGATTTGTTTGATTGGAATCATGATTAGAGCACAACATATAAAGCAGGCTATCCATGCATATTTTGTGAGTAAAATTGTATAATGTTTAGCTTGTTCGTATTCTTTAGCACCCACACATTTTCCTACGACAGTCATCATTCCCAGTCCTACACCAATACTGGCTTGACAGGCGAAACTTTCAAGCATGGCAACCATGGCTTGTGCGGCAATAGCCGTTGTTCCCATAGTGGATACAGTGGATTGAATGACCAGCTTTCCAAATTGAAACATACCATTTTCGATGCCGGTTGGAATACCAATCTTTAGAATTTGTTTAATGCCTTCAAATTCTGGGTGAATACTTAGGTAGGAATCAATATATAAATCTTGTTTGGGCTGTTTTAAAAGAATCAGGATAATAATTGCACTGATGATTCTAGATAATAGTGTGGATATGGCAGCTCCGGCTACGCCTAAATTTAGGGTAAAGATGAAAAAGATATTTCCAAGTATATTTAGAATGTTAGAACCAAACGCAATGGTCATGGGAAGTCTTGAGTTTTGGCTAGTTCGAAAGCTTGCAGCACCTGCATTGTACAGGGCAATAAATGGATAGGATAGTGCTGTGATGAACAGGTAGCTTAATGCATTGCCCATAACGCTTTTTTCTACGGATCCAAAGATCAAGGCTAATAGTGGTTTTCTAAAGAGAATACAGGGAATGGTAATAATGAGTGAAATAAGGGTTACGGAAAAAATCAATTGTTTCAAGGCTTGGTTGGCCTTGTCTTTTTGGTTGGATCCTAAGTATTGGGCGCAGATGATGGCACCACCTGTTGCCATGGCGGCAAATATATTGATAATCAAAATATTTAATGAATCGACAAGGGAAACGGCGGAAATAGCAGCCGAACCTATGTTGGTAACCATAATGGTGTCAACAGATCCCATAAGGGCATTTAAAACTTGTTCGAACATCAATGGAACTAATAATCTTCGTAATTGTTCTTTGGTGTACATAATCAAAACTCCTAAAAATAAAAAGATATCTTTCGATATCTCAGATTGTTGACAAAAGCCTATACCTTTTCGTAAGGACATAGGTTTTTTATTGT
>ERZ857629.3578-NODE-3578-length-12917-cov-6.226559_pt1 | contig 12917 bp, 14 predicted proteins | sample MGYA00519700_ERZ857629 | MGnify/ENA primary metagenome ERZ857629 (study PRJEB31778, sample SAMEA3449351) | human gut metagenome | biome: human gut; feature: human-associated habitat; material: faeces | place: United Kingdom | collected 2010/2012 ... | reverse complement strand
CGCTCGGGCTGGTCGGTCAGAGTGTCGTCGGGGAAGAAATGCGGCGAGGGCTGAGCCTGCTTGAACAGCTCGTCTTTTAGATCGCCGAATCCGTCACCCTTGAGCGCGGAGCAGGGGACTATCGCCTCGAAATCATAGAGCGCGGAGAACTGCGCCATGCGCTCGATAAGCAATTCTTTCTGTTTGACGGAATCTATTTTGTTTATGGCGAGAATGACGGGCATTTTCTCGTCCTTGAACTTCTTGAGAAGGTCTTTTTCCGCGTCGCGCAGCTCGCCCGAGGGCTCAACAACAAAGAGGCACGCGTCAACGCCCGAGATACTGTCGCTGACCGCCTTTATCATTTTTTCGCCGAGCTTTGTGCGCGGGCGGTGGAAGCCGGGGGTGTCGGTGAAAACGAGCTGAACCTCGTCCTCGGTCAGCACGCCCATTATTTTCGTGCGCGTGGTCTGCGGCTTGGGCGACACGACGGCGACCTTCTGGCCGAGCAGGCGGTTGAGTATCGACGACTTGCCGACGTTCGGGCAGCCGACTATTGCGATGAAAGCGGTTCTTGTCTGAGTCATAACTTCTCCTCATATAGATGACCGCTGATATGACAGTCAGCGGTCATTGATTTTTTATATATTATTTGTCTTTTTTCTTGAAATTGAAGCCCGTGAATATGAAAGTGAAGCTCAGCACAAGGCTGGCGATCAAAACGGCTATCATATACGGCTTCTCTGCGTAGTAGGCGAACATCGCCCTGAACGCATCGGGCTGAGCGAGAATCGCAATGCCGGTACAAACGGCGAATATCGCGCCGACAAGCACGGCTCCCGCTGCGGTATCTTTCGATATTTTCGCAAGGCGGTTGTATCTCTCGCTAAACTTCTCCTCCGCCATGTCAACAACAGCCTCTATAGCGGTGTTGAACAGCTCGCCCATGACAACTATCGCGTTCGCGATAAAAATTATCGCAAACTGGGTGCGCGAGACCTCGAAGAAGTCATAGATCAGGAGATATGAATACATATATATCATGCACACGAGGTGCACGCGCATATTTCTCTCCTGCCTGATGCAGGTGACGATGCCCGACCCCGCATAGACAAAGCTCTTGAGCAGACCTTTCATTTATTCGTCACCCATATAGTAGCTTCCGCTTCTGGGCAGACCGAGCTGAGTCAAGACGGTCTCCTCCTTTTCGCGCATGCGCACGCTCTCGATTCCGCCGCCCTCGTGGTCATAGCCGAGCAGGTGGAGCATCGAATGTACTGTAAGGAATGCTATCTCGCGCTGGAGCGTGTGGCCGAAACGCTCGGCCTGGCTGACTGCGTGGGGGATAGAAATGACTATGTCGCCGAGCATCTTTGCGCCCGTGTCAAGATTTGTGTCATACACTCCGTTTTCGCCAAGGGGGAACGAGAGCACGTCGGTGCTCCTGTCCACGTTGCGATATTCGCGGTTGAGTCTGTGTATCTCCTCGTCGTCCACAAAGCGGACGCTTATCTCGGCAGGATCGTTAAATTCCTCGAGTGTCAGAACCGCGGTGCATGCGCGGCGCACGAGCATTCTTACTCCTGTCGGTATTTTGACCTCATGCTGGTCGTTTGTGATAATTACCTTAACTTTGCCTCTCATTTTCTTTTTTTCACATCCTCGTGTTTTTCGTAGGCTTTGATTATATCCTGAACGAGCTTGTGTCTGACCACATCGCGCTCGTTGAACCTGACAATTTGAATATCGTCGACATCTTTGAGAATCTTCACCGCGTCGACGAGACCGCTTCGCCTGCCGTCAGGCAGGTCGATCTGGGTGATATCGCCCGTGACGACCATCTTCGAGTTGAAGCCGAGACGGGTCAGGAACATCTTCATCTGCTCGACCGAGGTGTTCTGCGCCTCGTCGAGGATAATGAAGCTGTCGTCAAGCGTGCGTCCGCGCATATATGCAAGGGGCGCGACTTCTATATTTCCGCGCTCGAGCTGCTTTTGGAAGCTCTCCGCGCCGAGCATATCGAACAGCGCGTCATAGAGCGGGCGCAGATAGGGGTCGACCTTCTGCTGAAGATCGCCGGGCAGGAATCCGAGCTTCTCGCCCGCTTCAACTGCGGGGCGGGTAAGAATTATACGGTTGACTTCCTTTGCGCGAAAAGCCGTCACTGCCATGGCGACCGCAAGATAAGTTTTGCCGGTGCCGGCGGGTCCGACGCCGAGAGTGACCGTATTTTTGCGGATGGCTTCGATATATTTCTTCTGACCGAGCGTTTTCGGCTTGACCGGTCTGCCCTTTGAAGTGATGCAGATGCAGTCCGCAGTCATCTGCGGAAGCTGATCCTCGTTGCCCTCGTTGACGAGCGAGATGACATAGCGGACATTCTGGTCGCTGAGCGCCTCGCCTCGGTTGATGAGCATCAGAAGCCCATTTATTGCGCGCACGCCCTTTGAGACGTTCTCTGCCTCGCCCGTGACCTTTATCTCCGAGCCGCGGCTGACAACGCCGACATCGAACTCTTTTTCTATCATTTTAATATTTTCGTCGAAACTGCCGAACAGGCTGACCGCCTGCTCCATCCTGTCGACGCTGATTGACTGTTCAAACATAGATTATCTCCGAAATTTGCTTTATATTAGCGTTACGGCAAAAATAAATTTTCGTCATAACTGATAATATTATCGAAATATTTTGTTAGATTATACCATATTTTCTTAGTTCTGTCACCATAAAAAGGACGAAATTTTATTAAGTTTCAATAAAATTTTTGTATTTTTTTGTACATCGAGCTTAAAAAGCAATTTTTGTATCGATAAAGAAATATTTCTATATTTTTTCGCCGTCGGAAATGACAATTTTAAGTCCTTGAAGTTTGAAGAAAAACAATGTAAAATATATATGTTATAGGTATATGGAAGTTTTGACTGCGGAGGGAGACCGATGAAAAAAAGCTCGAAAAAGCTGATTATCGCGCTTTTGTGCGCGGCGGCTGCCGTTTTGGTCGGTCTCGTGGCATATGACGGCATAAAGCAGAGCCGTGAGTTCTCGTCTTCGTCTGCGATGATGAACACCGCCGTCAGCGCGGACATCGAGGGCAAAGACGCGAAAAAGATCGGCGAAGCGATTTTTGACTGCATATCGGAGCTCGAAAACAAGCTCCTCTCGCGCCATATCGAAACATCCGCCGTCAGCGAGATAAACGACGCGGCGGGACAGAGCGTTAAGATAACTCTCTTTTCGTCTTCTGCAAACGGGAAGATAAACGACCCCGAAAAGAAGATGGAGGATATACTCTCGAAGTGCGAAGAGCTGAGAAAGTCGAGCGGCGGCGCGTTCGACCCTCTGCTCGGCAGACTCAGCGACCTCTGGGGCTTCGGCACGGGCAATGAGAGAGTGCCCGGCAAGGATGAAATAAACTCGGCGCTCAACGGCACCGGTTCCGCCATAGAGATAAACGAGAGCGGTATAAAAATACCGTCGGGCACGGTGCTCGACCTCGGCTCGGTCGGCAAGGGCATTGCCTGCGACGAGGTGCGCGGAGTGCTCGAAAATTCGAAAATAAAGCGCGCGGTCGTCTCCGTCGGCGGGAGCATACTTCTCTACGGTGAGGGAGAAAAATTCACTGTCGGGATAAGAGATCCTTTTTCGGAGAGCTCGACTGAGAGCTTTGCGGTTTTGACTCTGCCCGCGACCTGTGTTTCGACCTCCGGCAGCTATGAGCGGTATTTTGACCGCGACGGCGTGCGCTATCACCATATACTCGACCCGAAAACGGGTTATCCCGCAGAGAGGGGACTTGTCAGCGTGACGGTCGTTTGCGGCGATGGGTTTATGTCCGACGCGCTTTCGACTGCTTGCTTCGTGCTCGGCTACGAAAAATCGCTGCCGCTGCTTGAAAAATACGGCGCGCAGGCTGTGTTCGTGTTCAATGACAGGAGCGTCAGGGTCACGGGTTCTCTCGCGGACAGCTTCAAACTTGAAAAGGACGGATTCAAACTTTTATAACGGGGGAGACAGATGCAGCGCAGATTCATAAAAAAAGCCGATATCGCATTGATAGCGGTCGTACTCTGCGTCGGCGCGGCTCTTTTGATATGGCGATTTTTGCCGTCGAACGGAAAAACCGAGGCGGTCATCTATGCGGGCGGCGAAGTATATCGCCGCGTAACGCTCGACAAGAACGCTGATATGACAATAACACCCGACACCGACCCCAAGGTTGTGATAAAAATAAAGGACGGAGCTGTCTGGTTCGAAGACGCGGACTGCCGCGATAAATTGTGCGTAAAATCGGGAAAACTCACCCGCCCGGGCGACACCGCTGCGTGCCTGCCCGCAGGAGTTGTGATAAGGCTCGAGGGCTCGGAGAAGCGGCACGATGCCCTGACCGGGAGGATATGCCCATGAAAGCGAGAAAGACCGCTCTTTTAGGTATCCTTTGCGCCCAGGCGATCGCGCTCTCGTTTCTTGAAAATCTGATTCCCTCTCTGCCGTTTCTGCCGCCGGGAGCGAAGCCGGGTTTTTCAAATATAGTGACGATGTTCACTGTTCTTACTCTCGGACTGCCGCAGGCGATGTGCATAACAGTGTTCAAGGCGTTCTTTGCGCTGATGACACGCGGCGCGACGGCGTTTTTTATGAGCCTCGCGGGAGGAGTGCTCAGCACCCTCGCGATGTGGGCGGCAACAAAAATAAAATCCGATCCCTTCGGTCTGCTCGGCGCGTCGATAATCGCTGCCGTATGCCATAACGCAGGTCAGCTCGCCGCCGCGGCGGTGCTCACGGGGACGGGAGCCGTGCTCGGCTATGCGCCGGCACTGCTGATATTTTCGCTTATAACCGGAGCTGTTACTGGAACGGTGCTGCGCATAGTCATGCCGGCGCTCGAAAAACAGACACGGTTTATAATAAAGAAGTAATAATTAATCATAAGGAGTTGAAGAAATGAGCTCGGTTAAACTCGACGGTGTTCTCAAAGCTGTCAAGCAGGTACGCGGCGGCGTGCATGTCAACCACAACAAGAACACCGCAGACTGTGAAGTCGTAAGAATTCCAGTCCCCGAAAAAGTGCTCCTGCCCATGCAGCAGCATATCGGTGTACCGTGCACACCCACTGTAAAAGCGGGCGACAAAGTTTCGGTCGGACAGATAGTGGGCGACAGCGACAAATTCCTCAGCGCGCCGATCCACGCATCTATATCCGGTACCGTCAGCGCAGTTAAGCAGGCGACGCTTGCAAACGGCGTTATCACTCAGGCGGTGGAGATAGAGTCCGACGGTGAGATGCGCCTTTTTGACGGTCTTGAGCCGCCGAAGGTGACGGGCAAGGAGAGCTTCCTTCGCGCCGTCAGGGATTCCGGTCTTGTCGGACTCGGCGGAGCGGGCTTCCCCACGCATGTCAAGCTGCGTATCCCGCCCGACAAGAATGTTGACACACTCATAGTCAACGCCGCGGAGTGCGAACCGTACATAACCGTCGACTACCGCGAGTGCCTTGAAAATTCGTGGGACATCCTCTCAAGCATCTATACTTTGAAAGAGATACTCGGCTTCAAGCGCGTCGTTATCGCCGCAGAGGACAACAAGCCCGAGGCGTTCAAAGTGCTCAAGGCTATAGCGGACAGAGACGTTGCGGAGGATAACGCGGTGCGCCTCATGACGCTAAAGTCGAAGTATCCTCAGGGCGCAGAAAAGATGATGGTGCTTTCCGCCACGGGCAGAAAGGTTCCGCCCGGAAAGCTGCCTGCCGATGTCGGCTGCGTTGTTATGAACGTCGCCTCCGTCGCATTTATAGCAAGATATCTCAAGAGCGGCAAGCCGCTTGTCAGCCGTTCGCTGACTGTTGACGGCTCCGCGATAGCTGACCCGAAGAACGTCCGCGTGCCTATCGGCATGAACGTCGGTGAAATAATCGACTTCTGCGGCGGCTTCAAAGCCGAACCCGGCAAGATAATAACCGGCGGCCCGATGATGGGACTTGCCGTTGTCAACACGGATATTCCCGTTCTCAAGCAGAACAACGCCATTCTCGCCTTTGCCGACGATGCGTCGAAGGTCAAGAAAGAGCGCGACTGCATCCGCTGCGGAAGATGCGCGGCGGCATGTCCGCTGAGCCTTATGCCCACGCTTGTTGAACGCTATATAAAGGCGAAGGATATAGACAGGCTTGAAAAATCCGGCGCCATGGTCTGCATGGAGTGCGGCTCATGCGCTTATTCATGTCCTGCGGCAAAGCCGCTCGTCCAGTATATGCGCCTTGCAAAACAGATGCTGAGAGAGGAGAAGAGCAAAAATGCCTGAAATGTCTGAAAAGAAACTAACAGTCAGCGCATCTCCCCATGTGCGCTCGGCTCAGACGGTCAGCGGAATAATGCTCAATGTTATTATCGCGCTGATCCCCGCCCTTGCGGCATCCGTCTGGCTCTTCGGTCCGCGCGTCCTGCTCATCTGCCTCGTAACGATAGGCACATGCATGCTCTCCGAGTATCTGTCGCGCAAAATCATGAAGCGCAGCAACACACTCGGCGATCTGAGCGCGGTCGTCACCGGACTTCTGCTCGCGTTTAACCTGCCTGTGTCTATTCCGCTGTGGCAGGCGGCGATAGGTTCCGTCATCGCGATAGTTGTTGTAAAACAGCTCTTCGGCGGAATCGGCCAGAACTTCGTCAACCCCGCAATAACCGGAAGAATCATTCTCATGGTCTCGTTCCCGACCGCCATGACCACATGGATAAAGCCCCTCTCGTGGCTCGACAAGGGCGCCGAAGCGGTCACCACCGCAACACCTTTAACCATGATGACAAAGGGCGGCGAGCTCTCCGACGGACTGCCGAGCCTCGTTGATATGCTCATAGGCATCCGCGGCGGCAGCCTCGGCGAGACCTGCGCAGTGGCGCTGATAATCGGCGGAGTTTATCTGATGATAAGAAAGATAATCTCTCCCGCCATTCCGCTGTCGTTCATCGGCACTGTAGCCGTTATAATGCTCATAGCCGGCAAGGGCAGTTTCACTTTTGTCGCCTATCAGCTGCTCAGCGGCGGACTTATGCTCGGCGCGTTCTTCATGGCTACCGACTACACCACCTCGCCCATCAATCTCAAGGGCAGGATAATCTTCGGCATCGGCTGCGGTCTGCTGACCTCGTTCATCAGACTCTTCGGCTCGCTGCCCGAGGGCGTCTCGTTCTCAATAATCCTTATGAACATACTCGTTCCTCATATAGAGCATCTGACCACCCCGAAGCCTTTCGGCACGGTCAAGGAGAAAAAGAAGAAAGGGGCTGAGAAGGCATGAAGAATTTCAAGGAATTTGCCATCCCGACTGTAGCGCTCTTTCTGATATGCCTCGTCGCCACGACTCTTCTCGCCGTTACAAATAAAGTCACGGCTCCGAAGATAGCGGAGCTCTCGGCGCAGACCGAGGTCGAAACAAGGCAGAAAGTCCTGCCCGCCGCGACTCAGTTCGGCGAAACGCAGGAGATGAAGGGCGGCAGCGGAACCTATGCCGTCGGCAAGGATGCAAGCGGCAACGAAGTCGGCTATGTCTTTGTCACCGTTTCCAAGGGCTACGGCGGAGATGTGAAGATAATGACCGGCATCGACAAAAACGGCGAAGTCACCGGCATTTCGCCGCTCGAACTCAACGAGACCGCCGGTCTCGGCATGAAGGCTCAGAACACCAGCTTCCTCGACCAGTTCAAGGGAAAGGTCAAGGATATTACAGTCAACAAAAACAGTGCCTCCGGCAACGAGATCCAGGCGCTCACCGGCGCTACGATAACCTCGAAAGCCGTCACGGCGGCAGTCAATGAGGCGCTGAGCTACTATGATTCCAATTTAAAGGGGGCGGAGTAAAAAATGGCAAAGAAAAAGAGTCTTTTTCAGGAGTTTACCAAGGGCATTCTTGTTGAGAACCCCGTTCTCCGTCTGGTGCTCGGCACCTGTCCGACGCTCGCCGTCTCGACCTCGGTCGAGAGTGCTCTGGGCATGGGCGTTGCGGCTTCGATAGTCCTTGTGTGCTCTAACATCGCTATTGCGGCGCTCAAAAAAGTGATTCCGCAGAAGGTCAGAATTCCCGCTTATATAGTTATAATCGCTTCGTTTGTTACAATAGTCCAGATGCTCGTCAAGGCGTTCGTCCCGCAGATCGACGCTCAGCTCGGCGTTTACCTGCCGCTGATAGTCGTCAACTGCATCATCCTCGGCAGAGCCGAGGCGTTCGCCTGCAAGAACTCCGTTGCGGCCTCCGCCGTTGACGGTCTCGGCATGGGCGTCGGCTTCACCGCGGCGCTGCTCCTCATGGGCGCAGTCAGAGAGCTGCTCGGCACTGGCGCTATCGCCGGACTTCAGATAATCCCGGCTTCCGTCAGCCCCATGCTGATATTCATTCTGCCTCCCGGAGGCTTCTTCGTCTTCGGCATACTCATGGCGTGCGCCAACAAGCTTGCCGACAAGAAGGGTCTTTCAAAGGCGGAACTCAAGGGTTGTGAGGCTTGCCCGATGGCGGCTTCCTGCTCCCTTCGCGGCGAAGTTAAAAACAAAAAGGACGGAAAGGAGGCGGCAGGCAAATGAAAATAATGCTTTCAATACTGCTTACCGGTATCCTTACAGAGAACTTCATTCTCGCAAAGTTCCTCGGCATCTGCCCGTTCCTCGGCGTGTCGAAGAAGCTCAACACCGCAGTCGGAATGAGTGCCGCCGTTATATTCGTCATGCTGCTCTCGACTGCTGTTACATATCCCATCAACGCGAAGCTGCTCGTGCCCAATGATCTTGAATATCTCCAGACTATAGTATTCATTCTCGTCATAGCGGCTCTTGTTCAGCTCGTCGAGATAATCCTCAAGAAGTATATGCCCGCGCTTTATAACGCGCTTGGCATCTATCTTCCGCTGATAACAACGAACTGCGCGGTGCTTGGCGTCGTGCTTATAAACGTTGAGAACAACTACAATTTCGGCCAGTCGATGATGCGTTCGCTCGGCGGCGGTCTCGGCTTCATGCTCGCCATGGTCATGTTCGCGGGTGTCAGAGAGCGCCTCGAGAGCTGCGACGTGCCGAAATTCCTTCAGGGTCTGCCTATAACGCTCATTGCCGCATCGCTCACCTCGGTCTCCTTCCTCGGATTCTCGGGCGTTGTCGACGGCATATTCGGTTGAGAAAGGACGGGATAATATGCATCTTATTATAATTGCGGTTGTCATCGTCTCCGTCATCGGACTTATAGCCGGTCTCGGTCTCGCCGTTGCGTCAAAGGTCATGGCTGTTCCTGTCGACGAAAAGGCTGAGGAGATTCAGGCGGCGCTGCCCGGCGCAAACTGCGGCGCGTGCGGCTTCTCCGGCTGCTCAGGTTATGCGGCAGCTCTCTCTCAGGGCAAGACCACCGACACCGGACGCTGCATGCCCGGCGGCGCGGAGGTCAGCAAAGCTATTGCAAAGATAACCGGACTCGCGGCCGGGGATGTTGTCCCCATGACTGCCGTTGTCCTCTGCCAGGGCAATATTCACAACACGGACACGAAGCTCAACTATGTCGGAGTCAAGAGCTGCAAAATGGCAACTCAGCTTTTCGGCGGACCGAAAGAGTGCGTCTACGGCTGCATCGGCTTCGGCGACTGCGTTGAGGTATGTCCCTATGACGCGATACATATCTGCGAGGGCGTTGCGAGAATAAATCCGCTCGCGTGCCACGCCTGCAAGATGTGCGTCAACACCTGCCCCAAGGGCATTATCGATCTGATGCCCCTGCACGAGGCAAAGGCCGCCGTCATGTGCAAGAACCATGACAAGGGCGCCCAGACCAGAAAAGAGTGCAAGGCGGGCTGCATTGGCTGCATGAAGTGCGTCAAGACCTGCGAATACGGCGCGGTCACGGTCGAAAACTTCTGCGCTAAGGTCGATTACGACAAGTGCGTCGGCTGCGGCAAGTGCCACGAGGCGTGCCCGGTCAAGTGCATCGATGTTATCGAGCCCGGAGTGAAGATAACTGAGATGAAAGTCAACTAAATGAATACGCGAGAGCACCCGGAGTTGTGAAAACAGCTTCGGGTGTTTTGCTTTTTATTATAATTTGTAGGGGTTGGCGACCTCGACAACCCTATGCCGCCAACGGCGGCACTGTTTAAAAGAAAAGTAGATTGTGGACGGAAAATTGACATTGACAATAATGTCTGATAATATTAAATAAAAAGAGATATACGGAGGGATGCCTATAGCCGATTGAACGCAATCTTCAAAGGGAACAGGGCGGAAAAAATAAATGCCAGGAGGCGAAAGCTATATGAAAAAAGCAATAATTATATTAATGTCGATTCTGCTCATAACGAGCTTTGTGGCGTGCCGAAACGGAGACGCGGAGACGGCGGGAACGACCGTTCCGGAGAACATCACAGCAGAAAGTACAGCCGAAATAAGTTCAGCTCCGCAGACAATCGAAAAAACTCTCGACGGAGTGACGCTGAAAGTTTATATCGAAAATCCGAAAGTCAAATCGGGCGGCGAAGTGCATATCACGGCGACCGTCACGAACAACAGCGGAAAAGATATAATTTCAACGCTCCCGATATATAATCAGCAGCACTATGAGATACGCACAAAAATTCTGACGCAGGACGGAAAAGCGTTCTACGACAAAGATTATCCCATAGAAGTGACCGAGGATGCCACGCGACAATTTATTATCAGGAGCGGGGAGAGCTATGTCCAGGATATGTATCTCGTCGCCGCCGAGATGGACTCCGGCATGAGCAGCGCCGCCGATGCCGTGCCCTACGGCGCGGGAAAATGCGCGGGAACCTCGACTTTCAAATGGAACGGCGGCAACGGCGCAGAGAAGTCGCTGACGGTTTCGTTTGAGATAGAGATAGCCTGAATTTTATAATGAAAACCGACTCGAAGATATAATTTTTTGGGTCGGGTTTGTGATTTTTGGCGTAAAGGTATATAACTTTACAGTTCGGCGTAATAGTATTTCGACTTAAACGTCAGCGGCTCAAAAGACATTGAAAATATTGACATTTGCACAAAGCGCCGTATTGCTTAGACTGATATAACAGAAAAGCGATATGTAAAGCTAATATACTTTACATATCGCTTTTCCTGATTCATTGCCATTTATTCTGCCGGGCGGGGATTATACCCACTCCTTGATAACTTCCGGGTTCTTGAAAGTCTCGTCAATAGACTTCAGGAAGGGGACTACATCGCCCATGTCGAGCGCACGGTGGTCGAAAACGACGGTGAAGACGAGCTTCTTGCCGACCGTTACCGTGCCGTCCGGGTTTGCAATCGCCGTGTCGCGCGGAGCGCCGACGCCTATCGCGGCGACCTGCGGCGGGATTATCTCAAGCAGTGCGCAGATGCCGTCCCAGTCCTTGTAGAGCGAGCCGAGGTTCGATACGGTTATCGTGCCCTGCTCAATGTCGTATTTTGTGAGCCTGTCGTACTCGGGTATATCATAATATTCTTTCTTGCTCTTGCCGGAGAGGGTTTTTACTTTGTACTTTCCGGTCTTTGAGCCGATGAGGCGGGATATCGTCTGAACCAATTTGCCTTTTGCAAGCCCCTGCAGCGTGTCGTTGAGCGAGACGTCGTACATGACCTGCGACATGTTTGAATTTTTCGCTCTGCGTTGAACATCGGCGAGCGTATCTCTGATATCCCTGAGGTTCTTGTCCTGCATGTTGTGCAGATTTACTGTCATCATCTCACCTGAGTCGAGAAGCATGGGCATCGAGATATTTATTTCGTCGAACTCCGTCACGCATCCGCGGACAAGGCGGGGTTTGAAATCGATATGTGCATTCATCGCGGGGCACTTCTTGAGCGCCTCTGTTATTACTTTTAATATAACTGCGTTGAGCGTGATCTTATCTTCTTTTGCGCGCCCTTCGTTGATTTCTTTGAAAACTTTCAGAAATTCGGACGCCTCAGGCTCGTTTGTAACAACGACATGGGGAATGTCGTGCCAGCTCTGCGCGGTCATGTTTGCGATTATCTTCCTGTTTATGCCGAAGTGCTCGGCTCTTCTGACTGTGAGTGACTGTCTCATTCTGAGGACTCCTTTCATTTTAGCGGTTATGCCGCATTAATAAAAGTATATATTGTCCTCAAACTTAAAAACAAGGAACAGTATCTGGAAGCATGCGCAGAAAGCGACACAAAAAGTGATTTGTGTCGCCAAAAATTATAAACAGTTTAGAAATATTTTCTGAAGCCGTTAAAATATATGCTTGTGGTGAAAGAGACGATAGTCGATGGATCTTCGCGGAAGTCGGAGTTTATCCACTCCGCAATAACGCTGACGATGCCGTTGAAGAACATTATATACATCCAGCGGAACTGCTTATCCGTGATCTCGGGGAAAAACTTCTTCCACTTTATCTGTGTCCTGTCGTAGTTCTTTACGAACAATGAATTGATGAAGCCCTTTCGCGGGCCGCATCTCATCATGTAGCAGCACAGGTCGGAATTATCCCTGACAATATCAAACAGACCGACCAATACTGCATCAAAAACCTCGGGATCCATTCTCTCGATCTGATTATCGATATCGGAGACGAACTCAGCCTCGATGCTCTTCATCAGCGCGTTGATGTCGTCATAGTGGCGGTAGAAGGTGCTTCTGTTGATGTCCGCGCGCTGACATATCTCTCGCACGCTGATCTTGTCGAAGTCCTTTTCTTCAAGCAGTTCGAAGAAGGTGCGGCGTATTGCCGTTTTTGTGTATGCCGTGCGCCTGTTGTGCGCGGGTCTTTCGGTTGCCGGGCTTGTCATGAAAATCACCTGCGTTCGTTTCTGATTCATATAAATATTACCACTAATATGCCTGATTGACAAGAGTTAGCGCGATTTTACTCATGTAAAAAAATATGTTGACAAAAATGCTAAACACTGTTAAAATAACTAATTGCCGCAGGAAAAAGGCGGCTAATCCTTGCTGC
>ERZ857629.3577-NODE-3577-length-12917-cov-11.341393_pt1 | contig 12917 bp, 16 predicted proteins | sample MGYA00519700_ERZ857629 | MGnify/ENA primary metagenome ERZ857629 (study PRJEB31778, sample SAMEA3449351) | human gut metagenome | biome: human gut; feature: human-associated habitat; material: faeces | place: United Kingdom | collected 2010/2012 ... | reverse complement strand
ATGCAGATTAATTTTGCGATTCCCCCAATTTCTCACTTTCGACGGTGGTTGGGGGGAATTCTTTTTCCCTCTTTCAAAGTTACGAAATCTCTATCACTTTATCAATCAACTCGTTAGGAAAGTCGAAAACTTTTTTTGGCAATTCACGACAGTCCCTAAAATAACAACTTCTTTGAGAGTCCGCGCCAGTTTTAAATGAAAGAGCCGTGAAACATATTGAAAAATTACTTCTAAATGGTTGACGTTCTCATATTAAAGTCGTATATTCGCCCGAGTTGGTGACTATCTATACTGTTAACATAATATTAATAACAACTAATATAGGTACATCTCCAGTTTTATCATGCCTTTATAAAGGTTTGTTTATCACGGCTTATAATTTTCATGCAGACTATGCTGCGATATTTAGGGTAAATATAATTGTATTATGGCAATATTTGTTGGAACAGAAACTCCTTCTAAACTTGTAAGGGAGATTAAAGAGTATATAGATGACAAAAAGATTACCACATGGATGTATGATAACGATGGAGATTTCACTCATGATACGGACCAGTGGCGTTATAATGCATGGATTCGCCCCTTTGTAGAAGCGAACAGAGTTGTTTTTGGTATACTATGTAGAAATGATCGAAATCTATCTGTCATTGATTATGCCATATACCATGGTAGATTTGTAGAAATGCTATTGACTCATTTTGACAAACAGTGCGACGATGTTAAAGTAAGTCCATTAGCAACGACTTATGATTCAGTAACGTCAAGTAAAATATAGTTTTAATGAAAACGAAATTTCGAGGATATTACCATATCCACAAGGAAGAGCTGTTATCGAAATTTTCCGATTGTTTATTTGTTTTTGATGCGAATGCTCTACTAGATATATTTCGTTTGAATAAAAGTTTAACAGAACAAGTTTTTAATGTTTTGAAAAACTATTCAGCGCAAATACGAATTCCGTATCATGCAGCAGAAGAATACAATAATCGGATAAATGATGTGCTAATGGAGCAATATCATAAAATTAAGACAGCTACGGATGATTTTAACAATTTTGAGAAATCTTTAAATGCAAAAAGAAATCAACCATATATTTCAGATGATACGGCAAAACTGATAAAACAATTAAAATCTCAAATAGATAAAGATTTTAGTTTACAAAACGATTATATTTTGAATGAGCTTTTATATGGCGAAATGCAAAATAGAATGGCAGATTTACTTAACGATAGGGTACTAGAACCGTTTACTAAAGAAGAAATTGATAAATTACAAGAAAACGGTAAAAAAAGATTTGATCAAAAAATTCCACCAGGTTGGAAGGACTCTACAAAAACTAAAAATCGTTATGGTGATTACATAAATTGGGAAGAAATTTTAAGACTAGCTGTAAATGAAAAGAAAAGTATAATTTTTATAACCAATGATACAAAAAGAGATTGGATAGAAGAAGTTGAAGGAAAAAAGATCGGCCCATTGCATGCATTATCTCAAGAGTTTTGCGATAGGGTTAATAACGCAGAACAGTTGTTTTATATTTATACCTTAGATAGATTCTTGGAATTTACGCAAGACCATGCTAAAACTCTTGATTTTCCTGAAACAACAATCGAAAACGTGAAGAACATACTGCAGGAATCTACCGCTTTTGAAATTGGATCAAGCGCAAAAATGGATACTACAAATCAATATTCAAAAAAAGAGAGTGGAAATAAAACAGAACAAACAAGTTTAAGCGATGAGCCTAAAGCCAAGAGCGAACCAATCAAGAGCAAATAACTAGTATTCTCGTTAATGACTTTCAATCTTGCACGTAAACTTACTTTTTGAGGAGAAGCGCACAACAACCTCGCAGGGAAGGTCGCCATCGCCGGCGGTCAAGAGATTGTACGCTTCCATAAAAGTTCTGCTTGTATCAATAGACTCATTCTCTTCAGAGCACACAATCATACAACACTAATACACCAACACACTGCCTACACAAAAAAACGGAGCCTTCAAGGCTCCGCCATTCCAACACAATCACACCATCTCTCTCCCCTACAGTCCACGAACAATCTCCACGAAATTCTCTATCACGTACTCGGCGTCCTCCATTGACATTTTGGTATTCAGAGGAAGCGTGATTTCATTTTCGAACAGGTGATAGGCGTTCGGGAAATCGGCGATGTCGAAGCCGTGAGCCTTGTAGGCGGTCATCATCGGGAGAGGCTTGTAGTGGACATTGGTTGCGATGCCGCGCTCAGCCATCTGCTCGATAACTTTGTTGGCCTCTTCGCGGGTGCGGCCCTGAAGACGGACCAGGTAAAGATGGTGCGAAGAACAATGATCTGGAGCCCTGTGATTCAGATACTTGACCTGATAGGCTGCATCAAGGCCAGCGTTCAGAGAATCGATGCCGGCATTGTACAATGAAACCATCTCGTGACGCTTCTCCAGCATTGACGGATAACGCTCGAACTGGACTAGACCAAGAGCCGCCATGATGTCGGTCATGTTGCATTTGTACCATGGGCCAATGATATCGTACTCCCATGCACCTAGCTTCGTTTTTGCGAGCGCATCCTTGTTCTGACCATGAAGCGAGAACAACTGGGAGAGACGGTAGATAAACTCGTTCCAGGACTCACCCTCAATGAAAGGCACAGGACTTCCACAATACACCTGTTGGCGCTCCACCTTCTCGTTTCCGAACGGCAGATTCCATGTCAATGCGCCGCCTTCGGCAGTAGTGAAATTTTTCACCGCATGGAAAGAGAACGAAGAGAAATCAGCAATATCGCCAGCCATTTTGCCATGACGCGAAGCACCAAATGAATGAGCGCAGTCATTGGAAATGGCGATACGGCCCAGAAGCTTCTGAATATCATTTGCAGGATGGAATTTTGCCAGAATTTCAGGACGGTTCACTATCTCACGAACCTTATCCACATCAGCGCAGATACCAGCAATATCCACAGGGACAATGACTTTTGTGCGCTCTGTGATAGCATCTGCCAACTTGCTGTAGTCCATCTCGACATTGTCCTTCTGAGAATCCACCAGGACAATGGTAGCACCGACATGAGCGACGACAGATGCCGACGCAGTATAAGTATATGTCGGAACAATCTCCTCGTCCACCCCAAAACTCACACCGCCTCGCTCCCGTCTTCGCCGTACTTTCCGTCCTTGGCCTCATAGATGACGGACGGTTCCAGGACTTCGACCGTGTGCCAGGTGCCGGCTGGGACGACGCAGCCGTAATTGCCGGAGGACGGGTCCAGGACAATGCGTGCCGTTTCATGGAGGCGACGCCCAATTGTCACGTCCTGCTTCTGTTCAATGCCATCTCCAGGTTCAATGCCGTCTCCAGGTCTCGCTTCCTCGTAAAGGACCTCGACCAATTTTCCATGAAGCAGCAGGACATTCTCGGTACTGTGCGGATGCCGATGAATAGGAACCACTGTGCCGGGAAGAAGAGCATTGAGCATTCGCTGGCTGTTGTCGTCAGATGACGTGCGCAGGTCATAGTTCTGACGAAGCCGTGGATTTTCCGCAGCCTCGGACAGCAACTTTGAGATGAACTTATTGTCAATTTTCATCATAATTCCCTAAGTCTATTAGAGACTTCAATGAGGTCTCATTATTCATAACTATTATTGCTTTCGCAACGACATCAAGCATCTGAATGTCGCGCCATGCTTCTAAAGACTTGGTACAAACGACATCCAAATTGGATTTAAAGGTGTTGAACGTTTCTGTAATATGTTGATTATCAGAATGTGCTGCCATGCTATCGACTTGGTACAAACTTGATACAAGTCTGTATAGCATTACTAACAATACTTCTCGTATTGAAATAATATCTGATTGTTCACAAAACAGTAAACCTCCGATAAAGCACGTGTCTCGATTTTGTCCCAAATCCCTGTCACAACAAATCAAACCAAGGCCATATAGAAGTCAATGTCAATGCGTTCGCCTCTCCCCACTAATACTCCCTAACCACCACCTCAAAAGCCTCAGCATACATCAAGCCCCACTGTCCGCCACGATACGCCGCAAGGCCCTCGATAAACTCCGCCGACCTCGGATGCGGATAAGGCCTCATCACGCCCCTGTACATCGAAAGCGCCTTCACCTTAGCATCCACACCATCCTTGCCGACCTCCACATAACAATTCGGATTGAACGACGCCATCGCACTGTTTATCTTCCATTCTGTACACGACGGCACCTCCATATACCAGAACTCCCTCACACGCTTCACCTCCGGACGACGCTGAAACAGCCTGACCGCCTCCTGACAAGCCATCGAAGTCTGCAAATGATCATTGTTCGTATCCGCCGGATGATGCGTAATCACCACATCCGGCTCACTCTCCCGAATCGCAGCCTCAATGAACTGCACCAACTTCAAATGAGGAACAGTGTTCATTTCAATGTTAGGAAAAGTCCCCTCGTATATTCTATTGACACCAAGGAACTTATTCGACTCATTAGTGTCATCTCCAAGTTCCTCATCCGAAGGACGAAAAGCACGAGCCTTCGCCTCCGTGCACATAATGCACACATCCACGACATCACCATTACGTGACCACGTCCACATCGATGCACCAGCACCCAAAGTCTCATCGTCCGGGTGGGCTACTACTAATAAATATTTCATTCTTTTCTTTTATTTATAACCGTGACATTTTCTCCACACGAATTCTTTTATTCTGCATATAGGGATCCAAAACCATGCACAATGGTCAAAACGCCAGAAACGGAAGGCTTTACCCTGAATCAGCCAAAAAGATTTCCATTTATTTTGATGTATGTCTTTTTGCCTTTCATCCAAACGTCCGAAATTACCAGATTGCATAATCTCTTGTAAGAGAAACCTCCCATCCTTATCATTCGGAGCCCATAGCATCCATTCTTTGTTAAGCCCAAACGCTTCACTGAGGACCCACATTAAAGCCGAAGCAAACCGGTCTAAGCCTAATGAAGAGATAACAGATTTCACTTTCACAACGTTTGTTTTGCGTATATACGCATCATTTAGGACAAAATAATAATCCATCAATTGCCTTAGGCCTATTCCCTCATAAAACAAATGATGAAGAATATGCACTAATTGGTGCACAATATTAAACTCCGTAACAGGGACTATTATTTGTTCATTAATTCTTGGAATGGTAATTCTATTTGCAAAATTTGCTTCAGCACACTCTTTAAAAAATCCCTGCAATATTTTATCCTTGGATCCATCAAATATAAAGGGCTTATAATGGATTTCTACGTCAACATCATTAAAGCAATGATAATGTATCTCCAATTCATTCACTTCTCTGGTTGGAAAGGTGGTATTAACATACTCCATCACTTTATCATATCCACCCTCCAAGTATATATCAATATCTCCGCATTGCCTTAAATAGCATAAGTCACTATAGTACAAGGCTGCATTTCCCTGCCCCTTCATAATATACGTTCTGAAACCAGAAACAGAAAGTGTATGCTGAAGTTCCACACACCTGTGATTTATTAACTCATTTTGCCTTTGGATTTTTGCAACTGTTGCCAACCACTGCATCTTCAATGGCAGGGGCAAATAAACAATTTGTTCTTTTGGCAACTTCTGTATACTATAAAAGCAGACTCCCAAAAGAGTATGCATACTGGCGAAAGAAAAAGCCTCTTGCCAATCCTTTACTGTCGGGATTTGTGATAACCTTTTACACAAGCCAACAGAGATCTTTAACAATTCAAATAACAATTTCATCCATTTGCAATAATATCTTCAAGATGACTTATACACTTTTCTAAAGTAAATTGTTGTTCATACATTTTACGAGCGTTAACCCCTTTCTTTTCAAAAGCATCTCGATCAGTTAATATTTTGTTTCTAATAACATCAGCAAGTGCTTTGGAATCACTTGGCCCAACAGCATAACCACAATCTCCTTCATTTATGAGATCTACCGTTCCTTTACCTATCATTGCTAGAATAGGGCGGCCTGCAGACATATATGATTGAACACGCGCAGGAACAGTCATATCAAGATCAATAAAACCGCCTCGAAGAGATACGAGCAGAGCGTCTGCTTGTTTAAAAAATGCAGGCATGGCCTTGCCAGGGAACCGTCCTAGCGTAATAGCTGTATCCTCCAAATGATTATCTTCAATAAAACTATCAAGCCATTTCTTACGACTTCCATCACCCACAAAAATCCATTTGACGTCCTTACAATCATGCACCAATTTCATCGCCTTTCCAATATGATCAAGATCTTGTGCTTCGCCCAAATTACCCGCAAGAATAATTCTAAACCCATTTGGCAACTCAGGTATTTTATATTCGTCTGTTCCAATAGACATATCAACGCTCCAGTTGGGATAATAGACAATTTTGTCGTGATAATCCGAATTGCGGCAAATAAGTTTTTCAAAACCTTTTGAGGTGATCAGTATCTTATCCGAATGCCTATAAGTCCATTCTGTCACAGATGTTAGAATTGGCGACACTAATTTATACAAGCTTGAACTTACACTACCTCTAATGGCATCTGGCCATATATCCATTATCCATGAATACACAGGTGTTTTTCTCATAATTCCTAGAAAGCAAGCAGGTATCAACTGCGTAATGGGCGATGGCTCATGAACAATAATGGCATCGTATTTCTTTTTCCATAAAAAATAAAAGAACACCCAAAAAGTAGCAGAAATTACAAATGTGATATAATTTAAGCTAAGTCCTATCCCGGAAGCATTTCTACCACGAGGAGATTGCCAACAACGATAAAAGTTAACCCCTGCCTTCTTTTCTATTCGTTTTTTGAACAATCCATATCCATCAAAATATACACCCTCTGGATAGTTAGGAATGCCAGTCAAGACATCCACGTGATAACCGCGCTTAGACATTTCAAATACAAGTTCATTGCTTTTGAAATTTTCCGGGTATATGTATTGAGTTACAACTAAAATTCGCTTTTGATTCATTTATATTATTTGATTAAATGAATAAACAAATATCATTTCATTCTTCTATTAGCTTCTGTTATCTCCAAGTCCTTCATCGATTCTTCAAGACTAAAAACCTGATATTCAAAATCGTATTTAGTCATGCTTGGTTCGTAATAAGAATCTGCAAACATCTTAGGGACCTGAGGTAAAAACCAAGAGCCAATCAGTACGGCTGGATTAAACAATTTGCTGATCCAAATCTTATGATTGTATTTTTTCGCAAAATACCTTACTATCTCAACAGTGTCAGAAAACTCACGATTCTGAGGATAAAAAGTACCAGAAAGTTCGCGAACGATTACCTGCTTCACAAATTCAGCAAGATTATACACATAAAGCATACTGCGCTTATTATGCCAATTTGGGAATACTGGCGTCTTCGTTGCGAGCCACCCAAGGCGCAAAAAGTTACCTTTACATTTAGGACCATAAATCATAGGTGGACGAAGGTTTGCCACTTTGAAAGTATCACACGCCAACTCGTTCAAGCCATTCTCAGCCTGAAGCTTAGAATCACCATAGAAGTCATTTGGATTTGGAATTGTATCTAACGTCATTATGTGCGGCTTTAGCGATCTGCTCACATGATACACAATCTCACTACTCATAAATACGAACTGCTTCACCCCAGCCGCCTTAGCCCACTTTGCAATCTCAATAGTCAAATCCCGGTTCACCTTATAATAAAGGGGTGCCATCTCTGGCTTCGGATCCACATGAGCTATACCGGCCACATGAAACACTGCGTCATACTTTGTGAAGTCTGCTTTTTTCCAAGCCTCATTCATAGTACTAACAGTATCAACTTCAAACTCTTCAGGAGTCTTTAACAACCATTTCTCAACACTGGTTCCAACATAACTATTGGCACCGGTAATCAATATCTTTTTCATATTTAGTTTTATTTGCTTGCTTTCCAAACTCTCACATCATTTACAATCATGAACGCCACAAGGATAAATCCCAGGTAACCGTTCAATCCATATATCACATTCAGCAAAGGACGATAAGGCACATAACAAGCAATAACACAACCTAATGCGCCACCTACAATTGTAAGCCACTTATACTTGCCAGTTCCTTCGTTAGACAATTTGCGTATGCCAGTCCAAAGCAATGGACAGGCTGAAGTATAAATACCGATAAAAATGATTACAGCAAAAGCTTCTGCCAACCATGGATGGATGCTGCTTGCCAATGTAATAGCAGGAACACCAGCATTCCAGGTCATATCGATATTGGCTATCAAAGCAAGACAACATACTGCAGCCACAGCAAAAATTGCGAAGGCTGAAAGTATCATACCAGCATTCACCTCCTTTTTATCATGTTTTGCTCCGATTCCTCCCAAAAAAGCTGCAAACCAAAGGATCACGAAACCGCCATAACTTGCACCAGAAGCAAAAGGATTGCCGTCGCCTACTTGAGTGATTGCATACTTATGTGTATCTACAGCAACAATTCCTGCACTCAGATTATCCCATCCGGTTATCGCAGAATAGAGAGAAACAAATATGATAAGCAGGATAATCACCGGACCAAGGACACCCAATGTCTTCACAATGCCATTTAAACCTGCAATGGCAGTAACAACCACCAAAACAGTTAATATAACCGCACCGGCACCATTTGGCAAGCCCCATTGCTCAATAGCCGTTGAATTAGCACCACCACACATAACCACAAAACTCATATAGCAGAAAAGCGCAGAGAAATAATTAAAGAACTTTCCAACCCACTTTCCACAATAAACCTCATAGATATCACCACCATTCTTCAGTTTCAATCGGTTGCCATTATTCACAAACGAGAGGTTAGTGTAAACATAAATCAATGCAGCTACAGCAATTACTATCCAAAAACGGCTGCCATATGAAGCCTCATACTGCATCACTTCCTGCATAGTGGCAAATCCTGCACCAATATAGAAAGCTATACAAGCGCCACAAAAGCCCAATACTCTTTTCAATGACATATTCTTCTTTTTTACTTGTTACTAAACTTAAACTCTACAGCCAATACGAAGCGTGGATGGTCTGTAAGTATATCATTCGTCCAAGCATACACGTTGATGTTCTTGTGGCTATAATATGCGCCAAACGAGAAATCCACATCCGACTCAAATTTCCAGTCGTGTATGATGCCAGCCATTGGAGTTATACTGTTGCCTTTGTTTCCCAAAGGACATGTATATCCCAAATATGTCCATTGCTTGGCCGATGACAATTCATGGTTAGCCTGCTCCAACCACGTGTTGGTTACCCAAAACATTCTTCCATCCCTTGTTATATTGCCGTTCATATACAAAGCCTCCGTCATATAAGCGAACTTATGGCTCTCACCTATATTGAACGATGGAGTAAACTGAGTTCCAACACTAAAGTATGGACTAATCTTTTTACCTGCGCGAAATGTATATCCAACATATGAGTCAGAGCCATTATAATAAAGATCAGCCCCCACATTCATATAGTCCGTCACACCATATTGCAACGTGGAGTATGTCTCCCATGTATTGGTCTTGGCTCTATATTTGATTGCACTATAGCCATAGAGCTTTTGGTCACCGGCTGTTGATCCAAAGTTTGGCACCTGTGACTTAGCTGCTATAACTATAATCATTAAACAAATAGTTAATAAAGTTTTCTTCATTCTTATTTTAGTTTGTCCCAATTCTCACAAACAACTTTCCAAGGATTCATATCCTGCTCGTTATAGTAATAGGTACACTTTGCTCGTTTAAAATCTGTCAACCATTCCGGCAAGGTACACAAGCCTTTCTCTACACGCAGTCCGTAGTCAATAGGTTCCACCATTGCGATGAAAGGCTCAAATGTCTTCTGCTCAGGAGCCTCACCAGTCAACATGGCGTTTGCCCAAAGATAAGGCAATGGACTACCTGCAACGTTAGATGCGTATCCCCATGTCGCATGACGGAAATTAATCTCAAGGAAATAAATCTTGTCGTCCTTGTCAACCAAGAACTCAATCTCCCAAATGCCCTCAAAACCTATTTCCTCAAGAATGGCGTTAAGTTTCGTCTGCAACTCAGCATCCACACGAGGCTGACAATACTGTAAAGGACTGTAATAGCCTTTCACAGCATACTGATAGTGAGTCTGCACACCCACATACATACCCTTTCCTTGATTATAGCTGAATCCCTCGTATGTCATTTCTGTCTTCTTGTCGATATATTTCTGAATGAAAACTTGCTCGCTCTCAATAGCAGCGAAGGCCTTCTTCAATTCTTCTTCGTTCTGGCAGATGTGGAAATCACCCTTATAGCAACCCTCTACTGGAGAAAAGGCCTTTGTAATAACAGGATATTCAATGTTTGCTGGCACCTCTCCGTTCTCCACCAACCAGTCAGGAGCAACAGGCACACCATGACGACGAGCGCAATCTACTATTTCTTTCTTGCGCATAAATTGAGTAATGCGACCAGTCTTACCGGCATTAAACATGATGAACTTGTCCTTCAGATCGTCATATCGCTGGTCATAAAAAGTCACAGTCTTGTCATCCGAGAAGGAAACAATTGGTTTATAACCTGTCTTTTCTGCCACATCGCCATATTCCTTCAAAAGCACATCAAATGCCTCTTCCTCTGTCTCTACAAGATGCACCTTGCTTGGCCACTTACTAACGCTTGCCACTCGTACCTTATGATTAATAGCAATGAAAACAGGGCGAATACCATTCTCGCCCAACGCACGCAACTGGCCCAACGGATTGTAATGTTCCAACGCAATCACAATCACCATATGATTATTCAATGATTCCATATTCGCTTGATTTAAAAGTTGTTATTGTTCAAAATTAATCACTTTACATAGTTTTATTTCTTGGCAGAAGTATTCTCGTCCTTGTACACTCCTCTTCCTGTAAGCACTGGAGCAAGAATGCCAAAGAACGTCCTCACATCCAACGCAAATGACAAGTTCTCAGCATAATCAGCATCCATTTCAAACTGCATATCACGCTCAGCAGCACGATCCACAACATCTACTGTACAGAACATCCCCGGCTTCACGTCATAACGCTTTGCGTAACGAGGATTCTTATCCTTGTATTCCTCAAACTCCCAATCCAATATAGGTCGCGGACCTATTATCGCCATTGTTCCATTAAGAATGTTAAACATCTGAGGCAACTCATCCAGGCTTGTACGACGCAAGAAAGCACCAACCTTGGTTATACGGGAGTCTGACGCACTCGTAGCAATACCTCCCATCTCATAAGCATGGTTGCACATAGTACGGAACTTAAACACCGTTATAGGTTTCATTCCCTTGCCCAATCGCACTTGTTTGAATAATACTGGACCCTTAGAGTCCAATTTAATACAAATGGCTATTATCACCATTGGAATACAGCATACTACCAAGCCACAAATGGCAAGAACTGAATCAATTAATCTTTTAAAAAAATGTCTATACATAATTAAAACTAGGAATTGTCGTTTAACTTTTTAAATACTCGCGTAGATGCAAATAATCTATTTCCTTATCTATTTCCGGTCTTTTCGGCCGTATTTTATGCATGTTTTCCAAGACAGGGACACCCCCATCAAGAGCACCATATCTACTGCTTGTTTCGTCATCCCATAGCATCATTCTGAATATTTGACTCAATCAGTTTTTTATCCTCAATCCCACCTAATATTTTATCATATAAGTTAATATAAGAATTAAAGCATTTAGTACTGTCAAATTCGCTTATCGCTTTCTGTCGACAAGAATCTTTATAATTAGCCGCCGAGAGTTTATAAACAGCCTTTGCAAGTCCGGCCACATCTCCTTGCTCTATTACAATCCCTGTCCCGTCATCGATCACTTCAGGGCTTCCTCCTGTACGATAAGTTATCACTGGAGTACCACATGCAATAGCTTCCAAATTAGTTGTAGGATAATTATCTTGGTATGTTGGATTTACAAATACAGATGCAGAAGAGTATAATTGAGCCAATTCAAGTGCATTCTGAGTTCTGCCAACAAACACAATTTGGCAGCCATTTACCTGTTTGATCTCTTCTGTCAACTGACCTACTATGATAATAGCGAATTTATCTTTATCTAAGCATTTAGCAAGTTCATAAAAGTCATTCAAACCCTTTCGCTCATCCCAAATAGCTGCTACACCCAAAATAATATTCTTATCTTTATCAATACCATACCTCTCATGAGCATTAGTAGATTGCGGCGAAAATGTATGAATGTCAATACCATTGTGAATAACCTTAATAGGCCTATTCTTCAAATGAGACTGACGGATATTATCTCCAAGCCATTCAGATACAGGAACAATTGTAAGAGATGGAATATTTGCAAGTAGTTTTTTCTTTAATTGATAGTTCCTTCTGGAACAATCCAATGAATACCACTTTGAAATTGGACAATCATGACATTCCTCTTTCCATCGTTCACATCCGCATATATTATACATACAATGTCCAGTTGTTGCCCATTGATCGTGTTGCGTCCAAACTACTGGCATCTTCTTTTTTGCAAGATACTTAAACAACAGTTTGTAATTCAGCCAGTGATCATGAATATTATGCAAATGGACTATGTCAGGTTTTATCTTATCAATTTTTTTTAAAAGTAGTTTTGTCGGTAGATAAGAATTCAAACCTTCGTTGTCAAGAAACTTTTGAAGAGCATAATGTAGGCAAGCACCAAAATAACATCCGACTTTGACAAGATTAGACTTTGAAGGCACTTCTTTTTCTCTACCGGAATAAGCTATCCAACTTTCCCATCCATGAGCTAAAGCAGTATCTCCAATCTGTTGTACAATCTTACCTGTAGAAAGGTTAAGACATTCGTTAATTTGAAATAACTTAGGCATAACTTAGGGGTTGTCGTTTAATGTTTTCAATCTGAGCGAAGCAGCAGACAATCCCTTCAATTTCT